>Ga0123329_1000115_pt1 | contig 74762 bp, 47 predicted proteins | sample BioC12SIPDNA_FD_89703 | JGI IMG/M metagenome (GOLD analysis project Ga0123329, IMG submission 89703) | Anaerobic biogas reactor microbial communites from Washington, USA - Biogas_R1_B C12 SIP DNA | ecosystem: Engineered > Bioreactor > Anaerobic > Unclassified | place: Washington, USA | collected...
CAAGACGGCCGGGCGCCAGAGCCTGCCACTCCCCCTCGACCTCGATCATGTCATTGAAGGTCCACTGTTCGAGGTAGTCCTCCTGGTTGTTGTAGTAGTAGTCGATGAACTGGTGCCGACCGGTGGGGAAGATGGTCTCCACCAACCCGAAGGTGGGGTCATACACGAATTCTGTGGTCAGGTTCAGGGAGGCGTTATCCGTCGGGTTCGGCACGACACGTGTCCAATTGGCGGGAGGCGTCGCCGGTGGATTCTGCGTATCCACATCAATGACCGTCTTGATGACTTCGCCTCGCTCGTTTCTCCCTGTGTAGTTGATGAAGAAGAACTCTTCCGGCGTGAAAGTCTCGCCGGAGAAAGTCCCCAGCCCGGTACCGATCCACTCTTCGTTGCCGTTGATGTCGTACTGAGTGAGCTGGACGGCACTTAACGCCGGGCCGTCCCGTGTGGCGGCGGCGGCACCACGCCGTTCGGTGCGCGTGCGGAGCCGGCCGGGAACCTCGGGGTCGTATGTGCAGAAAGTCTCGCTGACCTCGGTATCCGCCGCCGGGGCCGTCGTCGTTGATGGTGTGGGAAACCGCAAATGCTTGGTAACGATCTCCGGACGCGTCGGGTCGTGCTCGAAGGCTTCAATGTAGCGAACCTCGCCCTCCGTGCCCTGCTTGACCCCGACTGCCGCCAGTTCACCGGGCCGCGCCAGCGTGAGGATTTCCGTGCAGTCGCATTCCGGGTCCAGTGGACTGCACGATGGATCCGAGTATTCATAGACGTGGATCAGGCCCTCATCGGGCTGCTGTTGCTCAGGCAGTAAGTTCCAACCCCGCGAGTAACGCTCCATCACCCGCCCGAGGCAGTCGTACTTGGCCGTCTGCCCGGTACCGAAGCTTTCGACCAAGTTCCCGTTGCCGTCATCTTCGTAGGTCCACGTCCGGTCGCGGACGATGAACCCCGCCGCGTTCAACTCCACCACCCGCCGGCTGCGCAGCCCCGTGCGGGCTCCCGGATCCGGGTTGTATTGGCGTCCTCCCTCACCCGCTCGTGGCTCCCAGGCGATATATCCTTCCGCCAGCTCATCGATCACCATCGCGAACGCCGTACCGTCCATCGGCATGCTGCCATAAACAGCCTTGCCCTCGGCACTATCCCAAACCGGTACGCGATACGGAAACCGATAAATCGTGTTCCAGCGGTCAATGTCCCAAAGGGGAGGAGTGTCATTCCACCATTGGCCGGGACCGAAAACCAACCAATGGGGGGGGTAAACCCGGAAAGGGTAGTAGACGTACGTCCCATTGTCCTTTTGCTCTTTGCGCCGGTCAGTGATGCCAAATGTACTCTTGAACGAGTATGTGACGTGGTGTCCTTCCGAAGTGCCGATCAAACCTTCTAGCTCCGCCTCGAGTGCCGTTCCATGACCGGCATTCAGTGCTTCCGATCCCGTCCAGGTGTAAGGATCGTCGCTCGACACAAGATGAAGTAGTACATCGGCTACGTCCCAAAGCCTCCTGTTCACGATCGATCCGTCTGCAGGAACGCGGTAGGGTACCTCGTCATCCAGGCTGAAGTTCAGCAGACAGTTCACCATCTCGTTGCGGTACTCGGGGTTGCCGCCGAAGCCAGCCAGAATGGCGTCAATCGTCGAAGGCCCAAACACGGCCTTCAGGCTGTGGAGGCTATGCCCATTGGGTATCAGGTCATGTTGCTGACCGTACTTGTAGATGCGGTATTGAATGGCCTCATCTGCTGTTGCTTCATCAGGCGATCGCCTGGTGATCCGCGCCTTGAGAAGGTGTGGCAGGTCGGCATCATACAGAACAGGCGGAATGTAGGATGGGAGGTACGAGAAGCTGCCTTCGAACTGTGTCACGATCGGCCAGATGTGGTCGTCGTACTCCTGTCCAATTCGCCAGCCCGGTTCAGAGTAGGTATATCGTGCTTCGATGAGCCAGTTGCTTGGCAGAGCGGGATGGTTGACCGCGCGATCCATCTCCCCCAGAGTGTCGTAGACCATGAAATCCTGGAAACCAACCGTGGGACATGGCTCCGCCTCAGGCCAATCCACATCTCCTTCATACACATGAATACTATGGACGGCTCTTGGGTAGCTCAACTCCTGGTTCGCCGGGTATTGTGGACACGCCTCGCCACACTCGTAAAGGCACGGATCCACCTCGGAAGGCGCATCCGGCCAACCGAAGGTCCGATGCGTGTAGAGCAAGCTCCACACAGTCTCCTCCTGTGAAGGGGACAAGCGCCTCCGAAGCTTGATAGACCTGAGTTGCCCTTTCTGCGGGCAGGTCATGCAGCATGTCGTGCAGCCAGTCGGCCAGTTGGCGCGAGCCTGGGGCCGGAAGCTGGGCGCAAGGTCACAGTCCCACACTTCGTGACAACCGCAATAGTCATACACCATGGCATTCCCATGTCTATCCTCGATTCGTGTGAGCAGCCCATAGTGTGGAGTGCCTTGCATCTCGGGTGTGTTGCTCCATGGCGGATTACCAACACAGTCAAACGAACCCAGGGGAGATGGCCCACAATCAATAGAGTGTCCAGCGGTGCCCTCCGCAAGCCCCGTCTCGGGATCAGCCTCGTGTTGGCTGGGTAATACATCCTCGTAGTGGGCCTCAAAAGTGTACTTGATACTGCCGCGATCTAGCCAGATATAGTACTCGGAAGGCGGGATCGCCCATTGGTCGTTGTTGTCGAGTACGCCATCACTGCTGTACTGCATGACCGCGTCGAACCACGCCGGGGCAGCGTACGTACCCGTGTCGGGATCGAACTCGAAAGGAATGGCGTGATGGGCGTCGACGATGAAGTAGCATTTGCGGGTCCCGACCTGCCATCGCTGCTGAGAGTCGATCAGCAGGATCGGGTTCTCGCTCATCATCCAATGGCCGCCTTGCCAATCCCAGAATGTGTGGTATTCGCCGCCATGCCACCCGCAATGGTATGTCCACCAGCCCCCTGTGTAGTTGACCGCATCGGAGTGAGTCCGGATATGGCGGAAGACTGCCCCGCCGAAAGGCAGCTCGAAGTCGGTCTCCTGGACCAGGGGTACACCGGAAGCGATGTCCATGAGTCCCCGGTGCATGGCCCGCTCACGATAGGGACTGGGGCCGTTGCTGTGGAGGCTGTCGCGCGACACCATGGGCGACGAGCTCTCCCACGGGTTCAGGCTGCGAGGGGGGAGATCCGGAATCGCCGGTGGATGCGGTAGATCCAGATGCATCAGGTACAGGCGATTGCACCATGCCTGCCCGGCAGCCAGCGTGCAGCCGCCGGTGATCCAGTCGTGGGATTCGCATTGTTCGCCCATCGGCACGGAGCCGACGGAGGCACATGCCTCGCGGTTCACGGTCTGAATCCGGACGCTGTCGTGTGATCCGCTCCACCCATCCGCTCGGGCGGCCGCTGTGAGGCTGAATGTCTGGCCGTCTAGATACTCAAGGCCCTCGATCCAGAAGGTCAACACGATGGGAGAACCGGTGAAAGCAACCTCGTTTTCCGTCGGGTACCAGTCGAGTTGATCACCCCCTTGCGGGGCGTTCCAGATTCGAAAGTAATCCTCCCATGGTGTCCAGCTTCGCTCGAACCAGTAGTACACCGTAGCCGGTGCTTGTACGTCGGGTTGGATCTCCAGCACGATCGGCGTTCGCGGCTCAGACTCGCCCACCACGACGATTTTGCCAAGCGGGCCGAGGTTTTCTGCCTCTTCTTCTTCCATGCTCCGATCGAGTTGGCCGGAGTTGTCCGAATCGATGTCCAGGTCCACCAGGCCGTCACAGGCATCGCCGAGGCCGTCGCTGTCGGAGTCGGCCTGGTCGTCGTTCCAGGTATGCACACAGTTGTCACAGGCGTCGCCGACCTGGTCATCGTCGATGTCCTCTTGGCCGGGGTTCACCACGCTGGGACAGTTGTCGCAGGCATCACCGACCCCATCGCCATCCGCGTCCGCCTGATCGGGATTATCGTCATCGCGGCAGTTGTCACAGGCATCGATGATCTCGTCGAGATCGGAGTCGTCGGTATTCTGCACCCCGTCGCCGTCCGGGTCATCATCGCGCCCGGAGCAGATGTCGCAGGCGTCGCCGAACCCGTCACCGTCCGCGTCCGCTTGCTCGGGGTTGTGCACGGTCGGGCAGTTGTCGCACGCATCGCCCAAGCCGTCGCTGTCGGTGTCCACTTGGTCGGCATTGGCTACCAGCGGGCAGTTGTCGGCGGAGTCGAGCACCTCGTCGTTATCGTCATCATCGTCGCAGACGTTGCCCAGATCGTCATCGTCCGTATCCATTTGGTCTGTGTTGGGCACCAGCGGACAGTTGTCGCACACGTTTCCCAGCCCGTCGCCGTCCGTGTCAAGCTGGTTCTCGTCGTTCAGCGGACCGTTGGCCCAGTCGCTGGCGTCCATGTAAGGGTCGTCGTTCGGGTTCCATTCCGGCGGCGGAACACAATTGTCGCAGGGATCCAGCACCAAGTCCCGGTCGCGGTCCAACCGCGTCCCGCAGTCCTGGCACCACTTGATCTCGAAGGAGTCGATGATTCCGTTGCAGTTGCAGTCCCCGCAAAGCGGATCCGCCGGGATGGCCGGGCCGGAAAGGCAGAGAAGAACCAGGGTAACATCATCCGCGTCCACGTCATTGTCCGAGTCCAAATCGGCCCACCAGCAGTCCGGATGCGGCGGCTCCTCCGTCGAGTTGAAGAAGCACGCCTGGACGATCCCGAAGTCCGCTTGGTCCACGTCGCCGTCGAGGTCCATGTCGTGGGGCGAGGTGACGTAGGGGCAACCCTCTTCGCCTCCAGACATTCGCATGGCGACCATTGCGGTGCCTTCGCCCTCGTCAGCCTTCGTGAGCGTAGGTCTGTCACTGATACTTGCTCCCACCGCTCGTGACTCTATAGATCCCGAATCGGGGACTACCAGACCAGCCAGGTCAGCGACTTCCGAGCGGGTGTAGGGCCGGGCTATCTGGAACGGACGCCGGGCCACCGGGTAGGACTCTCGTGGCATAGGGGCTTTGATAACTTCGCGCGGCATCTTGCCATGCCGCGTCGCTACCGCCTCAGACAAGGGGTGGTGTGACTGACTGACGGCCTGTGAGATGGTGTCCGCCGGCTGGGCCGATGGGACCGCTCTGCAGGGATCTCCCACCCCATCCCCGAGCCCATCGGCCTGGTCGAAGTTGGTGGTAGTGGGACAGTTGTCGCAGCCATTGGGCACCCAGTCTTCGTCGATGTCCTCCCGGTCATCAAAGCCGGGACACAGGTCGCAAGCGTCACCAAGCCCATCGAGGTCTGAGTCGATCTGCTCTGGGTTCCAGGAATAAGGGCAATTGTCTTCAACGTCGGAAACCCCATCGCCGTCGCTGTCCGGCCCGCAGCCGTGCCCACGAAATCGAGGATGCATGGCGGAAACCCGTGCCCACTCGGCGTCGAAACTGACGGAGATTCCCCCGCTGGCGTCGATATCAAGCAGGCAGTTCTCTGCCGTGAGGGATTCGCCCGCCTGGGCTAGGATCGCCTGGACGTCCGTGCCGTCGACGAGACCGTTGCCGTCCGCGTCGCCGCTGAGGACCACCACTCGAAGTGGCGCCGCCTCTGCCAGTGCCCGTGTGCCGGTGCGGGCATCTACCAGCCCTGTCAAGCCGATTGTCACACATCCAGGGTCGGCGGCGACATCCAGCATGGCAACGATCAGGTCATCCTCTGTCCAAGCCTCAAGCAGGGAGCCTCCCTCGACCACAATCTCACTTCGGTCCAGAACGCCATCGCTGGCCGAAATGGGCTCGGAAAAGGCCAGAACGAGAGTCAGATCGAGTGTCAGGTTCGCGTTGAGTCGCGGCTCCACCGCCGGGATTCCGTCAACCGGAATCACCAGATCGCATGTTGTGGCTTCGTTGCCTTCGCCATGCGTTTTCCTGGAAGCTACCGAAACGAGTCGAGGGGCTTCGATCACCGCGATCTTGTCTTCAGGCAGATTCTCGGTTCCTGAGATCGCGCCGCCCAGTCCAATCGGAACCAACAGCGCAGCCAGCAACAGTTGTACGATTCGGGGTGTTGGGTTCATAACGCAGGCTCCTTGTAGGGCAGATTTCAAGCCTCCGGCTGATTCCACCGGGATTCCACAACAGATCTTCCACCTTCGTGCGACGCCGCGTGCACGGGCCATGCCGTCAGCGCACGAGAGGCTTTTCAGGGCGCACTTTGGCCGCCCGGCCGGATTACTCCAGCCGTTAGGCAGGAGGATTCGATTGGGTGTTGTTCACCGCGAGAGCTGGTGGTGCCGTTCTCAACATTCAGTGACCGAAAGAAGCGGAATCCAGCTTGCCAAACATCACCAGCCGAGTCACGAATGTGCCTGTTACCGGACTCTAATACTTCATGCGATAGCGAATGTCAAGGGAAAAATAGAGCAAGTCAGCAGTTTTTGACCGGCGTGGGTAGACGCCGGCCAAATCGCCTCCGGTTGCGCGATGGTCGAGCCTCTTCAAGCAGGCATGCCGACGGATCGGCGAGTTGCTGATGTGGCGATTGTATTCAGATCACCAGCATCAACCGGACGACCGCTGGGTCGATTCTCACAGACCGGATGGGCGTGACGTCGAGGGCATCTTCATGCCGTTACCGATACGGCCCACAATGCTCCAGCGATGTGCCGAGGTCGCGTGCGCTCGGGTGCGGCTCAGGTAGATCAGGATTGACTCAGTTCAATGGGCCGTCCGGCCTGTCGCCTGCCGGCCCGCACATTGAGTGCCGCGAGGATATGGCAAGAAGCCTGGGGCGGTCGTAAACTCGGCCTCGGTTATGGGAGATCGGCCTGCGGCATGGGCAGGCGCACCTTTGGCCAGTTCCGCGTTGACCTTCGCCGCCACCGCCAGGGCCTCTTGCCGATCGGTTCCGATCGCCCGCCGGATGGCCTTGCCTTGGCGGTGGTGGACCCAGTGGCGGTCTCCTCGTTGGTGGGCGGTGCCCCGGCCGATCCTCGTTGGTAGGCGGTGACCCGGTCGATGCGGCGCCGCCAGGCGCGTTTGGAGTTGGACATATCGGAGAACCTCCCGTGCACAAACGGAAGATCCCCAAAATCGCAAGCTGCTTATTAGCAATCACGTACGATTGCCGAAGGCATGAAAAACGGAGAGGGGGGGATTCGAACCCCCGGTACGCTTTCGCGCACACTGGTTTTCGAAACCAGCTCGATCAGCCACTCCGACACCTCTCCAACCGTGGCTTCCGGGAACGCCGGCCGGCGAGCATCGCGGGGCCGGTGAGGGTATTCACTTATCGGACAGCGGGCCTGCCGGTCCGAGCGGACGCGACCGGGGGCTAGGCTTCCCGGCTTCACGTCGCGTCTCGGCCCGCTTTCGCCGGCCCATCTTTCAGTCTACCCCATTCAGGCAGGGGTGCAAGAAGGCCCCTGGGCACCCGACCGACGGCGAAGCACCTGCGCTGCGGCCATCGGAGGAACCCGTTCGTGAAGTTCGGGCGGCGGGTTCCGCACGCATACCCCAAGGAAGCTTGAGCGTATCGGCTAAACCCCCGAAAAGCAAGGAGTTCCGACGTACGGCGGCATGCTCGGGTCTCACGACGGCGCGGGCGGCGACGGATTGCGGCAGCAGCGTGCGATTCTTGTTCTTGCCGTGGGGCGAGAAGCGCCACTACAGGACGATCAGACTGATGACCCACAATGTCGCGCCGGCGACAGCGCCTTGCGTGAGCGTGCCGAGCGTTTGCAGTTTGTATCCTTGCTTGACGCTCATCTTGGACAGGCCCGTCACGACCCAGAAGTAGCTGTCGTTGGCGTGACTGACAACCATTGAGCCAGCACCGATGGCGACCACGACCAGTGCCCTGGCGGTCGGCGTGTCGAGCCCGAGCGTCTCGAGAAGCGGCGCCACCATGCCGGCCGTCGTGATCATGGCGACCGTGGATGAGCCCTGTGCGGTTTTCAGTGCGGCGGCCATGAGGAACGGGAGCCAGATGCTGAGATTAGCCCCCTTGCCGAGGTAGTCGCCCACGACGGTCGAGATGCCCGAGTTCTGCAGTACCTTGCCGAACGCGCCGCCGCAGCCGGTGATGATGATGATCGTCGCGGCAGTGATGACCGCTTGGCCCACCCACCCGGAAGCGGACAGCATCTCCGTGGTCAGCTTCTTGGGCAGCAGCATCGCGAAGAAGACCCCCGCCAACAGGGCCACGACCGGCTGCCCGGCGAAGTTGATGATCGTCGCGAGGTTGCCATGGCTGAATGGATGATCTGGGAACTGGAGGGCGATGGACCTGGCGACAATCAACACGATCGGCAGGACGATGGGGAGGATCGACCTGAGGGCCGACGGTGCTCCGGCGGTGAGGTTCTGCGATTCGGGCTCCGGCGATTCCGCGTCGGGGCTGATTTGGATTCTTGCCGCGTATTTCACGGCGAACAGCCAGCCGGCCGCCAGAGCGATCAGACCGACGATTGCTCCCCAGAGGATGACCAGGCCCAAATCGGCCCCGACCAAACCCGCCGCCGCGACGGGGCCGGGCGTCGGCGGGACCATGGTATGCGTCGCGTAGAGGCCAAGGCTCAGCGCGATCGCGCCGGCCGCCAAGGATACCCCCGCCTTGCGCGACAGGGCCCTGGCCAGCGGAATGAGAATCACAAACCCCGAGTCGCAAAACACAGGGATGCTCACCACATACCCGATGAGCCCCATAGTGAGCGGCACCTGCTTCTTTCCCACCAGCGAGAGGGTGCTCTCGGCCAGTCGGTACGCACCGCCGGACTTCTCCAGGAAGGTGCCGATGATCGAGCCTGCCAGGATGACGATCCCGATATAGCCGATGGTGCCGCCGAACCCTGCGTTGACCGAGTCGACCACCTCGTCGAGCGACATGGTCCGCGAGCCGATGCCGTAGGCAAAGGCGGCAATCAGCAGAGCGAGAAACGGGTGCAGCTTCAGCCGGGTTGTGGCGATGACGATGAACACGACCGAAAGACACAGAAGAATGAGCAACCACATCGGGCGGATCCTTGCGTTGACGCACGGCGGATGCGACTGATCCACTCTGCCTGGAAGCAGCCACACTCACGTCGTCGCGCGAGGTCTTCGTTCGACGCCGCGGGTGCCGGCCAATTATGCCTGGCGATCACCATCGCCGCAACGACGCCATGCCCGTTTGCGTATCCGGGCTGCGTCGGAATCAGTGAGGTATCGGGGTTTCATCGACTCGTTGACGTCGGATCAAGCTAACTTGTGGATGGACGTGTCCATGCGTATCTGCCGACCATACGTCGCTGGCGCTCCCCGTTCCCGGCGCTTGCGCTTCGGGCTCGTAGGTTTGCGTTTCGGGCTCGTAGGTTTGCGTTTCGGGTACGTAGGTTTGCGTTTCGGGCACGCTGGGGGTCATTTGTAGAAGCCGACGATCCGTGTGCTCGATAAGCCTCGCTTGGCCGGCGTTGAACTCGCCGAACTTGAACTCCTGTTCGTAAACGACCAGTGGCCGGGGAATCAACTTGGCCAAGCGTGCGAGCAGAACCTCGCGTCGAGGGCCGGTCGCCGCCGCCAAGTCCTCTGAGACCAGGTCCGCCTTGAAGTTCTGCCACGCCGTGGTGACTCGGAGGCGGATCGACTCGCGCACCGCGAAGCTGACCGCTGCCTCGCGGATGGCGAAGCCTTCCTCGCTCCGTGCGGGATAATCGTGCCGTTCGAAGATCACCTGATCGGCGGGCTGTCCGTCCAGCTCGACAACCCGCACCTTGCGGCGGGGAACCCAGCCGTTCGGCGGGAAGACACCGCCGGTCAGACGCACGCTGCCGCCTTCCGGTTGATCGCCCGGGACGAACGCGTAGCTCACGTCATCCAGGGCGTCGAACAGCTCGAGCGTCTGGCTGGCCGAGAAGTGTCCCGCTTCCACGAAGGTCGCCGCCAGGTCGCGCAGCCCCTGCAGAGGCCGCCCGGGAATCTCCGGCGTGGCCAAGCCCGCCAACACGATCTCGATCGCCTGGTCCGTCTGTGGCGCCGAGAGCTGGCCGATCCGGCACCGAGTAGCCAGTTCGTCCATCGCCCGCGAAGCCAGTGCCCCTCCCTCCAGTTCCCTCAGCACCATGAACGTCGGGCGGAAACAGTACCACTCGGACCGGAACTTGCCGTGCAACTGGAGCAGCACAGGCACAATCGCGGCCAGCGCCAGCACCAGGCATATCCGACCGCCAAGAATCCACATAGGCCGCGGAGCCCGCTCGCCGATCAGGATCTTGTTCTCCGGTTGCGGGGTCATGCAGCGCGGACACTCGGTCAGCGGTCCGCCCGCGAGGTTGTGTTCGCACTTGTAGCAGTGCACCGAGTGCCCCTCGCGGTGTGTTGCGCCGAGGTACCAGACGATCGTGCCCACGATCGTCAGCAAGAGGAACATACCCGTCAGTACGGCGTAGATCATTCGCTGCTCTCTGGTGCCATCGGTTTTTGTGCCGCCAACTGATAGATCGCCCGGCCCTCGCGCAGGTACTTGATCTCGAAGTTGGTCTCGACCCGGCCTTCACGTACTCCCGCTTCGGGCACGTCAAAATCGGCCGGGAGCAGCCGGCTCTCTCGCCCGACGACCTCGCGGATCTGCTCAAAGTAATCGGCATGATCCGTCTGGATCGCCAGTCGCCCGCCGGGCATCAGCACCTCCGCCACCGCGGCCACAAACGCTGGCTGGATCAGGCGTCGCCGCTGGTGCCGTCGCTTGGGCCACGGGTCGGGGTGGTAGATGTGCAGGATGTGCACGCTGGCCGGCGGAAGGTGGTGTATCACCAGGTGCCGGGCGTCGGTGCGCATCAGCCGCACGTTGGTTATCCCCCAGCGGGCCATGCGGTCGGCGGCGTAGAGGAAGAACTTATTGGCGTACTCGATGCCCAGAAACCGACGGTCCGGCAGGGCCTGAGCCCGGCGAAGCAGGAAGCCGCCCTTGCCGCTCCCGATCTCCAGCTCCACCGGCTGACGATCCCCAAACAGAGCCGCGAAGTCCAGCATTTGTCCGGGTTCGGGCGGAGGTACGACAATGTCATCGACCGTGACCATGCGGCTATCTTCGGCCCAGTCGGCCGGCGGATCAACCACCTTGGTGAGGGGCCGCCGGTCCTCGCGGTTGTCGTGGGCCGGTTGGGTGGCGCGACAGGTATGCAAACGGGCATCGCTTCGCGGGAAACGCTACAATGCCCGCCGGCGCGAGACGGTCAAACGGGCGTCCATGCAACCGTCCGCTCGGACGCGACAGCAGGGAGTGATCTGCAAACAGGAGGAATCGCACATGTGTGGATTGCGAGCTTTGGTTCGGATGCTGGGAATCGTGGCTCTGGTCGTCCTGGCCTGCTCGGGCTGCGCGGCCGATCGCCCCATGACGATCCGCGTGCTGAGCTACAATATCCATCATGGCGAGGGCATGGATGAGCGGGTAGACCTCGAACGCATCGCCCGCCTGATCCGTGAGACAAACGCCGACCTCGTGGCTCTGCAAGAGGTGGACCGGGGTGTCAGGCGGACCAATCAGGTCGACGAGCCGGCCCGGCTTGCCGAGTTGACCGGTATGACCGCGGTATTTGAGCGGAACATCGTCTTCCAAGGCGGCGACTACGGGAATGCCGTGCTCAGCCGTCTCCCCATCGAGCGGCATCAGAACCATTACCTGCCGCAATCGCAGCCGGACGAGCAGCGCGGCGCACTGGAGGTGCACGTGCGGGCCGGCAACCGCAAGCTGGTCTTCTTCGCCACCCACCTCGATTACCGCGAGAACGACGCGGAACGCATGCTGTCCATCGAGCTGTTCGAGAAGCTGCTCGCACCCCTGCGGGAGATGCCGGTCATCATGGCCGGCGACTTCAACGCCCGACCCGACAGCCGGGTTATGGTCAGGGCCAGAACCATCCTCGTCGATACCTTCGACGTCGGCACCGGCCCGGGCTTCACCTTCCCCGCCAGCGAGCCCGATCGGCGGATCGACTACATCATGCACAACGGCCATCTCGACCTCCGCTGCGTCGAGTTCCGGGTGATCCCCGAGCCCGTGGCCTCCGACCATCGGCCTATCTTGGCCGTCTTCGAACTCGGCAAAGCCCCCAGGTAGCCGGCCACCAACAAGTTGGTTCGGTCCGGCCACCAACGAGTTGGCTTGGTTCCGCCGATCGGCGATTCGAGTTGCTCCTGCGATTGACGATCTGGCATGCTCCAGCTATACACTGGGCTTGGCCGGTGTCGCCCACCCGTCGGGCGAGGCCGGCGGGCACCGTCCCGAGTGGCGGAACATATCTTGCGTCCGAGTCGGTTCGAGACGGAAAGGTGAGGTGCGGCAATGATCATCGGCAAGCTGTGGCATACCCTCATGGCCCAGATCAACAAGCTGGCCAACGTCTTCTGGACGGCGGACCCCATCGCCCAGATGCAGTACGAGTACGATCTGGCCGTCGCCCAGCTCAAGGAGGGGCGAGAGGGACTGGAGCAATACCGGGCGCTCGTGGAGCGCGTTGGTCGGCAGGCGGCTGCCGACCGCGGGCATGTTCGCAGCCTCGAAGCCAAGGTCAAGGCCTACCTGCAGGCGGGCGATCGCGAGTCGGCCGCTCGCTTCGCCCTCGAGCTGCAGAAGGCCAGACAGGGCCTCGCCGAGAACGAAGAACAGCTCAAGATGCATGAGCAGGCCTACGACAACAACCTGTCGAAGATCCGACACGCCAGCGGCAAGCTCGCCAAGGTCAAGGAGAAGATCGCTCGTTACGACGCCGAGCTCAAGATGAGCCGGGCCGAGGCCGAGATGGCCAAGCTGGCCACCTCCTTCGACTTTAATGTCACCACCGATTTTGGGCAGATCGAGCAGGTCATCAACGACAAGATCAGCCTCAACCGGGCCAAGGCCCGCGTCGCCGCCGACATGTCCACCGAGGGCATCGTCGACGTGCAGCGCGAGCAGGCCATGGAACAGGCCCTGGCCGATCAGGCCCTCAAGGAGTTCGAGGTGGAGATGGGCCTGGTTACCCCGGCCACCGTCGGCGTCGAGGAAACCGCCAAACAGCTCGGGCCGAAGGTGACGGAGGAGGTGTAACTCAAACTGACCGATACGCGATAACGAGCCGCGGGCTTCAGCCCGCGCGGCTCTTTGGCCGCGATCAACGGTCGCCTTCCGCACGAGCACCGCGCGGGCTAAAGCCCGCGGCTCTTTGGAGTTGCGATCAGCGGTACCCGCAAACCGGTCAGGTTGAATCATAAGTGACGAGCATTGAGTGATGCGGCGGACTGCGGATCTCCGTCGCAAAAAGGCGAGCGAACTCATGACTGACCAGCCCACCCCACCCGCACCGCCCGTGTCTTCGCCCGGCACTCAATACTCATCACTCAGTACTCATCCCTCATCCCTCCGTACTCAGTACTCATCACTCCCCCCTTGGTACCCCGCCTGGGCCCGGGAATTGGCGGAAATGTACTTCGCCGGCACCACCTGCCTGTTCATCCTGCACGGTAACGTCCACGATCTGGTTCCCTACCGCGAGGGCAGCCAGGAGCGCTATGGCAGCCTGACGGAGTTCCTGGCCGGGCAGGTCTTCGGCGCGTGGGATGTCGTGCTCGGCTACGATCTGGGGCAAGGCCTGCGGCCGTTGGCGGGAGCCGACCCAGGCCGGCTCCAGACGATGATGCAGTATCTCACCGGTCGGCTGGGCGACCCGGCCCAGTGGCCTCGCGACCCTGAACGCGTGCTGGTTCTGCTCGATCGCCTCCTTGAGCGCAATCTTGTGGAGGACAAGCCCAACGAGCGGCGCAGCATCGGCCTGCTCTTCGACTATGCCCAGTACCTGGCGCCGGCTGGCGACGTCGGCACGCTCGCCCGTGGACAGGGCATGAGCCTCGTCCGCCTGCTGAGCTGGGCTCAGAACCCGTACATCAAGCGGGTGAACGTCGCCTTCTGCCTGGTGGCCGACAGACTGACCGAAGTCAACCATCGCCTGGTGCAGAGTGCCCACGTCGCGGCCATCGAGATCCCCATGCCCGACCGCGCAGCCCGCGAGAGCTTCATCCAGTGGGCCGCACGCGACCAAGTCGCCGCCGCCCCCGAGTCGGCCGAGCCCGCGCCCGCCCGGCTGGCCGACCTGTCCAGCGGCCTGAGCCTCATCAGCCTCAACGCCATCCTCGCGCAGGCCCGAGTGGCCGGCGCGGGTAGTGACCTCGCCCGTTTCCGCCAGCTCAAAAAAACCATGATCGAACGGCAATGCCAGGGCCTTGTCGAGTTCATCGAGCCTGGCCACTCGCTGGACCTCGTCGTGGGCCAGGAGGCGGCCAAGAACCGCCTGCGCGAGGATGCCGAGCTGATTACCCAGGGCCGGCTGGAAGCGGCGCCTATGGGGTACCTCTTCTCCGGGCCAGTGGGTACGGGTAAGACCTTCCTGGCCGAGTGCTACGCTGGCTCGATCGGTATCCCCTGCGTCAAACTGCGGAACTTCCGCTCCAAATATGTGGGCGAGACGGAGGGCAACCTCGAACAGGTCCTGACCGTCCTGCGTTCGCTCGGGCCGGTGGTGGTGATCATCGACGAGGCCGACGCCGCCCTGGGCAACCGGTCGGCGGACGGCGACTCGGGCACGTCCAGCCGGGTGTTCTCCATGATCGCCAGCCAGATGGGCGACACGCGGTATCGCGGGCGGATCGTGTGGATGCTCCTGACCTGTCGGCCGGACCTGCTGCCCATCGACCTCAAGCGGCAGGGCCGGGCCGAGGTGCACATCCCCCTCTTCTATCCGCAGAGCGAGGCCGAGGTGCAGGGCATGATCCGGGCCCTGGCCCGCAAGAACCGGATTGCCCTGGCGTCCGAAGGGCTGCCCTCGCTGCCGGTCGATCGGACGCTCAGCGGAGCCGATATCGAGAGTATCCTGCTGGCCGCCCAGCGACGCGTGCTGACCGCCGGCCGAGCGACCGTCGAGCCGGATGACCTCCGGCAAGCGGCCGACGAGTTCCTCCCATCGGTTCAGGGGTTGGAGAAAGAGCTGCAGGAGCTGGCATCCGTCCTGGAGTGCACGCAGCTCGGCTTCCTGCCGCCCGACTGGCGAGACCGAGTCACCCAACCCAACGGCCGCGGGATGCTGCAGGAGCGATTGCAGGCGATTCGGCAATTGCTGGAAGGGAAATGAGTACTGAGAGCTGAGTACTGAGCGATGAGGGCGAGAACGTCAATCAGAGCCGCGCCCGTGAGGAAGCGGTTCTTCTCGATCCGAGCCACCGCTTCTTCACGAGCGAGGCTCTGATTGCTGGTCTGGCTTTTGATGCACGTTCTGGGCGATGAATGTTGGACACGGGGCGAGGACAATAGCATGGCCAAGAAGAAGACCGGGAAGAAGGCGAGTGCGAAAAAGGTTGCCGGCGCTCGAAAGGCAGTCGCGGCGAAGGCCAAGCCCGTGAAGCGCGGCAAGAAGCAGGCACCCAAGAAGAAGCCGAGCACCAAGGCGGCCGGCGCACGGACCGCCAAGGCCGTCGCCAAGAAGCGACCGGCCGCTCGCAAGGCTGCCACGGGCAAAGCGGCCCCCAGGGCGGCGGCACCGAAGATCAGCGCCAACCGACCGAGTTGGCTTGACGAGGCCGCCCAGAAGCCGGTCATCGAGCGGTACGCCCGCCAGCTTACCTCTTTTATGGAAGCTATGGCCGACGGCGTGATCGAGGCCGGCGAGCTGCGCGATCAGGAAAATCGACTGGTGCGGCTGATGAAAGAGATCGAGCCGCAACTCGACGACGGACTGCACGTCCAGGTTACGAGGCTGCTCTGCGAGCTGACCGCCTACGACCTGATGCAGGTCTTGCACGCCATGCACGAGGCGCGGCCCAAGGTCGAGTTCCAGGGTTGACTGAGGCGACAATCGGTCGCACCGCGAAGATCGCCTCTCAGCGGGAACTCGCGTTACCTCATGTAGCAGCGGCAAATGCGACGGGCGGTCGAAGGCTTCGAAAATGGCGTGGGCATTATAATGGCCCGGCGCCGCACGATACGGTCCAATACCTCCCAGGCCTGCAGGTCCGCCTGGCGGGTCGCCAGCGAGTCCAAGCTTGAAGGAGGATGCCGCCATGCACCATCGCCAATTCCGTGGTTTCCGGGCTATCGGCCTGGCCAGAGGATCGGCTGGCACACGCGGTCCCGGCGGTTTCGCAGGTATCGTGGTCGTGCTGGCCCTTGCTATTTGGGCGGTGACCCGGCAAGAGCATTCATCGCCGGCTCCGAGAGTGACGCCCGCACCGGTCGCGGTCGCCCCACGACCCCACGCGGTCATCCCTCTGCCCGAGACCGAACAGCGGCTGTGCACCGCCGTCGCCATCCTGGTCGATACCTCGGGCAGCATGCGGGACGCCGTGCAGGACCACGACGGTCGGCCCAGGCCCAAGAGCGATATCGCCAAAGAGGCTCTCGCCCGTATTCTCGAGCATACCAGCCAATGGCAGCAGGCCAATCCCGATCGCGTGCTGCAAATCGGCGTATCCAGTTTCTCCAGTTCCGTCTCCCCGGTGTTGCCCATGGCGCCGTTTGACGCGAAGAGTGTCCCCGACGCCCTGCAACGCCTTCCCAGGCCAGCGGGCGGAACGGCCATTGGTAGGGCCCTTCAGGTCGCCTTCCAATCGCTCTACCAGTCCGGGTGCGTGCGCAAGTACGTCGTATGCATCACCGACGGGCAGAATACCTCCGGCCCGCCGGCCGATCGGGTCGCCCGGCAGTTGTACGCTCAGACCGCGGGCGAGGTCGAGTTGCACTTCGTGGCTTTCGATACCTCGGCGGGTTACTTTGACTTTCTCAACGCGGTCAACGGCTTCGCGGTCGAGGCCGCCGACGCGCCCCAACTCCAGCAGCGGTTGACGGATATTTACGAGAAGCGCATTCTGGCGGAGGCCATGCCGGCCGAAAAGGAAGATTAGACGGCTCCCAATGGAGGATGATCCGATGGCAGCAGGACAACCGAAACCCGCGTTCTACTTCGTGCTCATCATCGTCGTGGCCGCGCTGGTGGCGTTCGCCATCTATCGCAGCGACATCTTCGCGCCCAAGGGGGGCGAGCCAACCACGGGCGAGCCACTCGCTCAGGCGGTGGAGGACCCCCTTCAAACCGACGGCATCACCACGGTCCAGGAGTACACCTTCCTGCCCACTGAACGGCTGCCGGAGGTCAAAGGCACGTCGGCGTACAAGCCGTTGACCGACAACACGGTTCGCTTTGCTCTGAATGTCTGGGCGGGCTGGGCACCCATCATCCTCGCCAACAACGGGTTCGGCCCGGGCAAAGTATGGAAGGCCCCCGGCGGCGAGGAGTTCAAGGTCGAACTGGTGCTGATTGATAACCCCGTGGCCATGCGCGACGCCTACGCGGCCGGCGACCTGCACATCGGCTGGGCCACCCTTGATATGGTCCCGCTGTTCATGGACGGCTTCGTGGACAGCAGCGGTAAGCCGCGCGATAGCCGGGTCATGCCGCGCATCTTCCAGCAGGTCGATTGGTCCAATGGTGGCGACGGTATCGTCGTTCGCGACCACATCAAGACCGTGACCGACCTCCGCGGCCAGAAACTGGTGCTCGCCCAGAACTCGCCCTCGCAGTATTTCGCGCTGAACATGCTCGTGGCCGGCGGCATCCAACCCTCCGAAGTCAGCATGGTCTACACCGAGGACGCCTTCCAAGCCGCCGCGGCGTTCAACGCTCAGAAGGATATCGCCGGCGCCGTCTCCTGGGCCCCGGATATCTACAACCTCGAGAAGGTGCGCGGCAACCGCATGCTGGTCACTACCGCCACCGCCAACAAGTTGATCGCCGATGTGTGGTTCGCCCGCGCCGACTTCGCCCACGACCATCCCGCGATCATCGAGGGGCTGGTCCGCGGTATCTTCGACGCCATGGAGGAGCTCAAAGACGAAAGCCGTCGCAAGCAGGCTGCCGAGCTCATGGCTGTCGGCTACAACATCCCCGCCAGCGAGACACTGGCCATGTTCGGCGACGCCCACAGCACCAACTGGGCGGAGAACTTCCAGTTCCTCCTCAACCGCAACAACCCCGCCAACTTCGAGCGGATCTGGAACCAGTCGTATTACCTGTATCGACGCATCGGGGCCATCCGCCACCAGCCGGTGCCCTTCGATCAGGTCATGGACTTCTCGGTCATCCAGAAGCTCGGACAGGAGGAACGCTACGCCTCGCAGAAGGATGAGTACACCGTGCGATTCACGCCCGCCAGCGCGGGTACCATCCGAGCCGAGGAGGAGATCCTCACCAACACGCAGTTCATCCACTTCTTCCCCAACAGTTGGGAGCTGGACAAGAAGATCACCAAGAAAGTGGATGGCAAGGAGGTCGAGGAGCTCTACGACCCGAACGTCGATTTCGTGCTCGAAGATATCGCCAAGCTGGCAGGCCAGTTCGGGGCCGCCCGGATTATTATCCAGGGCCACACGGATTCTTCGATGCGCGGACAGGTGCCCGCCAGCCTGGTCAAGGAGCTCTCGCTCAACCGGGCCAACGCGGTCAAGGAGTCCCTGGTGCGCAAGTACAGCCTGGACCCCAACCAACTCGCCGTCGAGGGCATGGGCTGGGATCGGCCCGCCGACGCCACCGACCCCGAAAACCATACCCGCAACCGCCGCGTCGAGGTCAAAATCTACCCCGCGGAGAGCCCCGGTTGAGCGGAGAAGGCAGAAGGCAGTAGGCAGAAGGCAGTAGGCAGAAGGCAGTAGGCAGTGGGCATAAGGAAGAAGGCATAAGGAAGAAGGCGCTCAGCATTCGTGAGAAGTGACGAACGACGAGCGGGTAGCGTGATCGTGTGGCACTGCTCTGTGAGCAGTGTCTGCGTGTGCATGGCCATCTGGCAAATGCCCGACCTAAGGGAGCGGTTCTTCTCGGCAGCGAGCGACCGTTCCCTTGCAGTCGTCGCTCTGAAAAGGCGTCTCGCACACCTTCTGATCCAATGAGTTGACCTTTATGTTCAGCGGTTTCTTCAGATTGCGTCGCGAGGTGGCGTGGTGGCAGGGGCTCCTGTTCGCCCTCGGCTGCCTGTTGACTGTTCTCGGGGGCTGGTGGCTGGCGACCCATGGTGAGCCGGAGCAGCGGTTGCTCAGTCCCACCGTGCTGCCCAGTCCCCACGAAACCTTCGCCACCTTCCCCGAGTTGTGGTTCGACCGGGCACTCACCCGCAACACGCTGGCCAGCCTGCGGCGAGTCGCCTTGGGATTCGGTCTGGCGACCGCGGTAGGCGTACCCCTGGGCATCCTCTGCGGCTGCTTCCCCTTCCTGCGGGCCTTCTTCGCCCCGGTTTCGATCTTCGGCCGCAATATCCCCGTCGCCGCCCTGATCCCGCTGACCTTCTCACTGTTCGGCATCGGCGAGCTGCAGAAGATCATGTTCATCTTCATCGCCTGCGTGGCGTTCATCCTCTCAGATTCCGCCCGGGCCATCGCCGAGGTGCACGACCGCTACATCGATACCGCCTACACCCTCGGGGCGGCCCGGCGACAGGTGATCCTCAAGGTACTCGTCCCGCTCGCCTTCCCGAGCATCTTCAACTCGCTGCGCCTGCTGTTCGGGCTGGCGTTCGGCTACATCATGCTGGCCGAACTGGTCAAGTTCGGTGGCGAATCCGGCGGCTTGGGTGACATCATCATCACCTCGCAACGCCGCGGCCCCAAGGAGCACATCCTGCTCGTCCTGATCATCATTCCCATCGTCGCCCTGGCGATTGACCGAGGGCTGTTCTGGATTCAGCGGGAGCTGTTCCCGCATCGGTACGGCGGCTCAGGTATCCTCAACCGGGCGGTGCATGTGCTTCTCGTGGGCTGGGAGCGATTCAAGTTCCTGCTGGTCAAACCGACGCCGGTGGCCGCGATCCGCCAGCCGACCCCCTCCCAGGAGAAAGCCTCATGACCCAGGGCACCCCGACGCCCACACCGCAACCCGTCGATCCAGACGCAGGCCCGATCGGCGTCAGCCGCGTGATCGATCACCCGCCGATCCCGGCGAAGCTGGCCGGCCCGCCGGTGGTCGAGTTCCGCAACGTCACCAAGACCTACAACGCCGGCCGACCCAACGCCCACACCGCCATCCGCGACGTCAGCTTCGTGGTTCAGGATATCAAAGATGTCGGCGAGTTCGTCTGTGTCCTCGGCCCCAGCGGGTGCGGCAAGAGCACGGTTCTCCGGCTTATCGCCGGGCTCGAACCGCAGCACCCGGCCACCACGGGCGAGGTGCAGGTTCTTGGTCGGCCCGTCACCGGTGCGGGGGCCGACCGAGGCATGGTCTTCCAGGACTATACCAGATTCGACCACCGCACGGTGTTGGACAATGTGACCTTCGGCCTCGAGTGCCGCGGCGTCAGCCGGAAAGACCGCCACGACCTCGGCCGCCAGTGGATCCAGCGCGTCGGCCTCAACGTCGACGTCGATCAATACAAGTACCCCCATGAGCTGTCCGGCGGCATGCGCCAGCGCGTGGCCATCGCCCGGACCTTGATTCTTCGCCCGCGAATCATTCTCATGGATGAGCCCTTCGGCGCTCTGGACCCGCACACGCGGATGAACATGCAGGATCTGCTCGTGACCCTGTGGCGGGAGGTCGAGGCGACGGTGTTCTTCGTTACCCACTCGATCGAAGAGGCGGTGTACTTAGGTGACCGGGTGTACATCATGAGCAACTCGCCGGGCACCCTGCTGCGGGAGATGGAGGTCGAGCCAGCCAATCGGCCATCCAGGCAGATGCAACGCGAGCCACGCTTCCAGGAGACCGTCGCCTATATCCGCGACCTGATCAGCGAGCTCGAAGAGAGCCGCGCGGCTGAATGAGTGAATGCGTGATCGGCATGTGGTGTGTCACAGCCGCGACCGCTGAGCAGAGCCGCGACCGTAAGGGAGCGGTTCTTCTCGACAGCGAGCAACCGCTCCCTTACCGTCGCGGCTCCGCAAAGGTCTCTCGCCCGCTCGCTGAGGAGTGCCGAGGTAGAAAGTGACAAGTGAAAGCACCGTGTCTCCAACGTGTACCGGGGAAGAACATCACCCGTGCGACTGGGTAAGTATCTCAAGACCGCGTTCATCAACCGATGGAACCTGCTGCTGTTCCTGGCGGGGATGGGTTTCGCCCTGCTCAGCGGGCGATTCGACGTAGCCGGTCCGCTGGTGCTGGCGACCGAACTGGCCTACCTCGGCCTGATCGGTACGCACCCGCGCTTCCAGGCCTACGTCGAGGCCCAGGAGGCCAAGATCGACCGCCAGGGCCGTCAGCTTGCCGTCGACACCCACCAAGTCGTCCAGCAGATCCTCCGATCCCTTCCTAAGGCATCGGTGCAGCGGTTCGAGAGCTTGCGGGCCCGCTGCGCCGAGTTGCGACAACTGGCCATCGAGATGCGCGATCCTCAGCAATTGGGCGACCCGCCGCCGCTGGAGGCCCTCCAGTTGGCAGGCCTCGACCGGCTCTTGTGGATCTACCTGCGACTGCTGTTCACACAGTATTCCCTCGATCAGTTCCTCCAGAAAACCGACGAGCAGCGCATCCAGGCGGACATCCGGGCGATCGAGGCTCGCCTGGCCGCCCTGGCCGACAAGGGCGACGACACACAGCGGCAGCGATTCAAAGCAGTCTTGCAGGATAACCTGGATACCTCCCGTACGCGGTTGGCGAACGTACAGAAGGCCCGCCAGAACTGCGAGCTTGTCCTGCTGCAGCTCGACAGCCTGGAGAACAAGATCCGCTCACTCAGCGAGTTGGCGATCAACCGCCACGAGCCCGATTTCATCTCCGGGCAGGTGGACCAGGTCGTCTCCAGCATGGTCCAGACCGAGCAGACCATGACCGAGCTGCAGTTCATCACCGGGCTGGACACAGCCGAGGATCACGTCCCGGAAATGCTCCGCCGACCGGTCACGACCGCAAGTCACTGATACCCCACGGCCGAAAAAGGTGTCAGGAACCTTTTTCGCCGGCCCGATGGGCATTGGTTGGCGCCTTGCCCGGCGAGGGCTATGATGACTTCCGGTCCTGGTGACGGCCGGTCCCGAGGTGCTTCTAAATGTTTAATAGAAAAATAGTTAGGTTTTCTTGGGCGATGGTTCTGGCGTCCTGCGTGGTGGGCGGTTGCCGGTGCTCACGGGATGATTCCGACGCCAGCGACGCCCAGATCGACCGCCAGACCCTGGTGGAGGAGGCTCCCCACGCGCCGCGTCCCCATGTGATCTTCCCCGCCGGAGTCCATGGGGGCGACGCGAGCCTGAACGCGTTCGTCGAGCATGTCCTGCAGGTGTGCCAGATGGGGGATTACGACGCGTTTCGCCAGCTCTTCGGGAGCATCTACGAGCCGACCAGTCTCGCCAATTTCCGACGCATCTGGCCGCAGGTCAAGGAGATCGAGATCCAGCGGATCCACGCCGGTGAGGGAGACCCACCAGCGGTGTACGTGGTCGAGGCCCAAGCCAGGCTGCGGCAGGAGGATCGCAAGGGGCGTAAAGAAGTGAACCTGCCGATCATGATTTTTCGAGAAGGAGATCATTGGCGGTTGGGGCCCGTGCCCAAGGAGTTCCGGGATCGGGTCGGGCTGACCTCTACGGCTCCGAGCACGGGGCAAGAAACGGATAGCGGGCAATGAATGTCGCGTGAGCAGGTGGACGCCGCGCGGGCTGATTGAGTTATCGGTCGTGTTGGAGCCTGCGTCTGAGGGGGGAGGCGGGTGTATAAGGTGGGCGAGGGCAAACCCTGAGCGGTTGCAGTGCGCCGATGCTTGGCCTCGTATGTCTTGGAGGCCGGGCGATTGCGGACAGGCGGTAATGGGCTGCTGCCGGGCAGGTTGTCGTACCTCTGAGAGAATTCTCGATGCGAATGCGATGGCTTATTGCGGGGTCGGTTTTTGTGGGGGCCGGCTGGGCTTGGGTTGCGTTGGCGAACCCGGTGGGTGAACCTGGGCAAGCGGGTGAACCGGCTTCACTGATTCGCGCGACGCTTCGGGCGGATCGGGCGGTGGTTCAAGCCGGCCGACCGGTCTGGGTCGAGTTCTCAGTGACCAATTTGACGGATCAACCGGTCACGCTGCGCGTGCCTGGCGGTACGGTGAAGAACACAGAATGTGGAGAGATCGGGTTGCCGCTCGGGCATGTGTTCAGTGGCCCACAGCATTCAGCTCTCAGCATCCAGAACGTGCATGGCGACCGGTATGATGCCCAGGTCATGGTACCGCCGCCCGCTCCGGTGGCGGAATTGCAGCTTGCGCCGCGTGCGAGTCTTGGCACGCGGGTCGACGTGTCGCGGTATTACGAGTCGCTCCGTCGGCCTGGCAAGTACACGCTGGTATGGCAGCCTTATGATGGGATCGTCAGTTCCGCCCCGCTGGCGGTCCAGATCCTGGCTGAGCGGCAGGCGGCTATTCTGACGGAGTTCGGCAAGATCACCCTCCGATTCTACTACGAGGAAGCGCCCAACCACGTGGCGAATTTCATCCAGTTGGCGGAGACCAAGTTCTACGATAACCTGACGTTCCACCGCGTGGTGCCGGGCGGGCTGATTCAAGGGGGTGATCCACGTGGTGATCGGCGGGGGGTCCGGCCGGACGGCGTGCGGCTCAAGGCGGAATTCAGCCGCATTCCCTTCGAGTTCGGGACGGTGGGGATGGCTCGGTCGCCCCGTGATCCCGACTCGGCAAGCTGCCAGTTCTTCATTTGCCTCGCACGTCAGTCGGCCTTTGACGGCAACCAAACGGCGTTCGCGTATGTCATAGGGGACGAATCGTTCGAGACCCTGCGGCGGATCGCCGTCGTGCCGACCACTTCGGACGATCAACCTCGTCAGCCGGTTTACATTCGGGCCATTACCCTGGAGAATGTACCGGTCCAGGAGTGGGGGCACGAGCCCACCGGCCCTCGGCCGTCCAAGCCGACGGGTAGCCGACCGGCCGATGTCACCCACGCGGGACCGAGCGAGGATCCGGCCACAGTCATCGAGCGGAGGCTGGAAGACCTCGCGGCGGATTCCGCCGACCCCACCACTCAGCCCGCCGATCCGTTTGGCGAGCCCTGAGCGGGCGCAGGCGGCCGGCTGAAGTCAATGAGTCGAGGCCCCGGATCATCGGCATTGGGGGCCGGGTCCCATGCAATGGAGCCGCGGGAAAACGGGTCAGGACCGAGAGGTAGCAGCCCAGCCTGCATGTTCCAGGTGCCGTGGCCAACCTGGCCCTCAATGCCGTTGATCCGAAGCGTGGGAAGGAACCGCGTCCCCGATGGCTTACACCGTTCTTGCCAGGAAGTACCGCAGTTGGACGTTCGATGAGCTGGTCGGCCAGGAAGCGGTCGCGACCACGCTCAAGAACGCGATCACCAGCGGCCGCATTGCCCATGGGTATCTGTTCTGCGGAACACGCGGGGTGGGCAAGACTTCCGCGGCGCGGATTATGGCTCGCTCGCTGAATTGCCTGGCCAGTCCCGGCCCGACGGTGAGCCCCTGTTGCGAGTGCGAGTCCTGCACGAGCATCTCCGAGGGCCAGGATGTCGACGTGATCGAGATCGACGCGGCCAGCAACACCGGCGTGGACAACATCCGCGAATTGCGGAGCAACACGGTATTTCGGCCGGCCCGTTCGCGGTTCAAGGTTTACATCATCGACGAAGTGCACATGCTGAGCACGGGGGCCTTCAACGCGCTGCTCAAGACGCTGGAAGAGCCGCCCGGGCACGTGAAGTTCATCCTGGCGACGACGGATCCGCAGAAGGTGCCCGCGACGATTCTCAGTCGGGTGCAGCGGTTCGACTTTCGGACAATCAGCGTAGACAAGATTGCCGCGCACTTCGACGCGATCCTCAAGAAGGAAGGGATCGAGGCGGACGCGGCGGTCACGCGGCGAGTGGCCCGGCTGGCGAACGGGTCGATGCGTGATGGGCTGTCGTTGCTGGACCAGTTGCTGGCCATGGGCAGCGGTCGGCTGACGCTGGAGATGATCGAGGATGTTCTGCCGACTCCGCACGACGAGCAATTGATGCGGCTGATTGGGCAGTGGGCGGATCGTGACGCGGCGGGGGCCCTGACCTCTGCGGACACGGCCTTGGCCGCGGGTTACACCCTCGAACGGTTGACCGAGTCGCTGGCGGAGCAGGTCCGCATGCTGATGCTGTTGCACATCTGCGGCGATCAGACGGAGCTGATCGACGTGGGCGGTGCGGTGCGGCAGGAGATGGCCGCCCTGGCGAAACGGTTTGAGCCTGAGGCGTTCGTGTACATGATTGCCGTTCTGGAGGAGCTTCGCCGGAACGTGCGGTTCAGCGCTTTGGGGCGGTCGTTGCTGGATGCGACGATGGTTCGGCTGGCGAGCGCGGTAAGTTACCGCTCTATTCAATCATTGCTTGAGGAACTGGGGGGTGCGGGTGGTGCTCCGGTGGCCAATGCCGCTGTGCCGGCAGGGCGCCCGGCTGCGGGCGCTCCGCAGGCCAGCGTCCGCTCGGCTTCCGCGCCTGTCGCGACGCGTGCTGCATCGAAGCCGTCGGGTGGATCCTCCGAGCCCGCACCGCGGTCAACGCCGGCTGCATCGGTTCCCGCGCCCGCCGCTCGACGCGGGGCCAAGCCCGCCAGCCAGGAGGATCTGCGGTATGCCCGATCGGAACCGGTGGTCCGCGAGGCCCTGGACCTGTTTGGCGGCACGCTGATCAACGTGGAGCGGGTTGGGCAGGCCCGGGCGGATCAGCCGACCGGTGAGGCGGACGAAGACGTTTCGAACGGCACGGATACGGAAGACAAGGGGTAAGCCTCGCAGGTCTGTTGAGATCGGGCGAGTGCAAGGAGATACGGGCATGTTTGGCGGATTGGGCAACCTGGGTGCCATGTTGAAGCAGGCCAAGTCGCTGCAAGAGAATATGCAGAAGATGCAAGAGACTCTCGCCCAGCAGCGGTTCGAGGCCGAGGCCGGCGCGGGCATGGTGAAGGCCACGGTCGACGGCCGGGGCGAGTTGGCGGGAATCCGGATCGATCCCCAGGCGGTGGGGGACATCGAGTTGCTCGAAGATATGGTCAAGGCGGCGGTGTGTGCGGCCGTCCGTAAGGCGCAAGACGGCATGAAGGCGGAGATGGCCCGTCTGACCGGCGGGATGGATCTTCCCGGGTTGTCGCAGCTCCTTGGGCAGGGCGGATGATCGGCGGTCGCCGAGTTCGGACAACTTCATCACGAGCTCGGAGGACAAGCAACGGAGTACGCAACGAGCCCGGAGCGCGGGCGACGGGATGCGGCAACGAGCCCGGAGCGCGAGCGACGGGATGTGGAGCGTCAGCGACGTACTCTCGTGTCCCCCGCGTTACCCGCTCGCTCGCGCTCGGGGCTCGTAACCCGCTCGCTCGCGCTCGGAGCTCGTTGCCCACTCGCTCGCGCTCGGGGCTCGTAACCCGCTCGCTCGCGCTCGGGGCTCGTTGCCCACTCGCTCGCGCTCGGGGCTCGTAACCCGCTCGCTCGCGCTCGGGGCTCGTTGCCCACTCGCTCGCGCTCGGGGCTCGTTGCCCGCTCGCTCGCGCTCGGGGGCTCGTTGGGGAGGCGGTGATTGTGGCCGAGTTAGCTCATGGGATCCCGGAGCCTCTTGCACGCCTCATGGCCGAGCTGACCCGCTTGCCGGGCGTCGGTCCGCGCAGCGCGGAGCGTATCGCCTTTCATCTGCTTCGTGTGCCGCGTGAGGAAGCGCTCCTGTTAGCGGACGCGATCCGCGCGGTTAAGGACAAGCTGCGGCATTGCGGTACTTGCTGCAACCTCACGGACGAGGATCCCTGCGCCATCTGTCGAGACGCGCGACGCGAGCACGGGGTAATCGTGGTGGTTGAGCAGCCCAAAGACGTGATGCTGCTCGAGCAGACGGGCTTGATCCGCGGCGTGTATCACGTGCTCATGGGTCACATTGCGCCGCTCGAGGGCATCGAGCCGGCCGACCTGACGATTGATGCCCTCATTGGCCGGGTCCGCCGTGGCGATGTTCGCGAAGTGGTCCTGGCGACGAACCCCAACCTGGAAGGCGATGGCACCGCGCTGCATATCTGTGAGGTCCTCAAGCCTCTTGGCGTGCAGGTGACTCGTCTGGCCCGTGGTCTGGCGGTGGGTTCGCAGGTCGAATACGCCTCCCGAGCCATGCTTGAGGCAGCCATTACCGGGCGGACGCCGATGGGGTGAGGAGCCGCAACCGCGTCAGAGCCGCGACCGTAAGGGAGCGGTTTCGCTCTGCCGAAGAACCGCTCCCTTACGGTCGCGGCTCTGATGCACCAGTCGCTTCCCGCACGTTCTCTTGCGCACAAACGCCGCGCGGGCTGAAGCCCGCGGCTCCTTCTTGCGCACAAGCACCGCGGCTCCTTCTTGCGCACAAGCACCGCGCGGACTGAAGCCCGCGGCTCGTTGGACGGTAACCCGTGGCTGGCTGGAAGGCGGTTCGCGCAGGGTGGTCGGTCGGGCGGAGCCGAGGCTGTGCCGGCGGTGGAAATGCGGTATAATGTGGGCGAGGTGTTATGTCTCAGTTTATGTCGCAACATCTGTCGCTGGGGCTTCGACAGGAGCAACGGCTCACGCCGCAGCTCATCCAGTCGATGAACATTCTCCAGCTCCCGCTGCTCGCCTTGGAGGCCAAGGTGCGCGAGGAGATGGAGCGCAATCCTGCTCTGGAGGAGGATGGCGACTACGGTCCTGCGCCGGAGCCGGAGTTGCCGGCTCGGATCGAGGAACCGCTCTCGGACGCCGCGGCCGCCGCAGCCGCCGAGCAGCAGCATGAGGCGGATGCGTTTAGCCGGTTGGAGCGGCTGAGCCGGGAGTATGATTTTGACGACAGCGATCAGTCCTTCGGCCGGCGGACCGCGGGTGACGGCGAGCGTGACGCCAAGATGGATGCGATGGCCAACACCGCCAGCCGGCCGGAGTCGCTGAACGAGTACCTTCAACGGCAGTGGGCGTTTGTCGAGGTGGATGGTCGGACGCGGCAGGCGGGCGAGCTGATTCTGAGCTACATCGACGATGAAGGGTATCTGCGCACGCCTTTGCAGGAGATCGCTGAGCAGCAGGTTCCGCCGTTTTCGACCGAGGAGATGGCTGAGGCCCTCAGTTGGGTACAGACTTTGGACCCGCCGGGCATTGGGGCGCGGGAACTGCGTGAGTGTCTGTTGCTCCAGATCGACGCCCTGGAGGGCAACCATGAGCTCGAGCGTGTGTTGGTGGAGAACCACCTGACGGACATTGAGAAGAATCGCTACCCGGCGATCGCGAAGGCGACGGAACAGAGTATCGATGTGCTCAAGGAGGCGGTTCGTCAGCTTGGCAAGTTGCATCCGCACCCGGGTCTTCTGGTTGTGGAGCGGCAGGTTCCGCGGATTACGCCGGATGTGATTGTGGACTATGCCGAGGATGGCGAGGCGTACACGGTTCGGCTGGCTCGGGGCAATTCGCCGCGGTTGCGGATTTCGGAGACTTACCGGCGGATGCTGGCCGAGGCCCGGCAGGACAAGGACGCGAAGGAGTTTCTGCGCAAGAACATCGAGTCGGCGGGTGCGTTGATCGACGCGATCGCCTATCGGCGTAGTCGATTGCTGGAGGTGGCCGAGGAGGTAGTCCAGCGGCAGCAGGATTTTCTGGAAATGGGTCCGGCCGGTCTCAAGGTACTGCGCATGAGTGAGCTGGCCGAGAAGCTCAAGTGCGATCCCTCGACTATCAGTCGCACGGTGGCGGAGAAGTACATCCAGACGCCGCGCGGGATCTACCCGTTGCGTTCGTTTTTCACCGGTGGGACGGAGTCGGATAACGGCGAAGTGACCAGTTGGGACAGTGTGAAGGTGCGGGTGAAGGAGATCATCCAGGGCGAGGACAAGAAGGACCCGCTGAGCGATGACGAGGTGGCCGCCCGGCTCAAGAAAGAGGGGCTGGATGTTTCCCGCCGGACCATCGCCAAGTATCGTCAGCAACTGCATATCCCATCCGCCCGTCAACGAAGAGATTTTTAGCTCTGTGTTTCCGGGCGTGCGGGGCATGAGGCAAGGCGACAGAGGCTAATTCACCCCGGCGTTTGGGACAGCGGCATGGCTGCGTTGAAAGTTGGATTGATGGGGCTGGGTCGCGGCGGGCAGCGGGTCGCGGAGGTTCTGCTGCACAGCTCGTGGTGCGAGTTGGTCGCGGTGGGCAGTTCGAAGCCGGAGCGCATCGATCTTTTCACCAGTCGCTATCCGGGGATTGCCGCATATAACGATTTTCGCTTGTTGATTGTGTCGAGCACGTTGGACGCGTTGTTTGTCGCGGCCCCGCCGTACCTGCGGAGCAAGTACCTGGCTTTGGCGGCGGAACGGGGTGTGCCGGTTTGGATGCTCCCGCCGCCGGCGAGGCGGTTTCAGGAGGCACTGGAGGTTCTCCGGCCTTTCGAGTCGGCGGGGTGCCCGATTGTCGTGTCTCGCAGTTGGGGAATTGAGCCTGGCTTGCAGTGGGACGCGTTGGGTTTGGACCGGATCGGGCGGTTCTTCTTCGGGCGGGCGAACGTGATGATGTGCCGGGATGAAGACCTCGACTGGCGCGGCGACTTGCAGCGCGCGGGCGGGGGTGTGCTGCTGGATCGTGCCTATCCGATCGTGGATTGCCTGGTTCAGGGCATGGGCATGCCGAGCACGGTGTATGCCCGGACGTCGGGGGGCTTGCGCGCGGGCGATCGGTCGTCCTATGATACGGAGGACACGGCGGGCCTGGTATGCCAGTTTGCCCACGGCGGTTTGGCGGTGTTGAGTGCCTGCTGGACGGCGGGCCCGGCTCAAGAGTCGCTCGATCTGCACGGGGCGGACGGGGCGGTGCACATCGATGCTCGCGAGGTGGTGGTGGGCGACCGTACCGGGCAGACGGAGGTAAGTCGGCAATCGCGTCCGGAGAACGTGTTTCGGCCGCAGATTGAGGATTTCCTCAACGAGCTGGCATCGTCGCCTCGGAGGATGCGTTCGACGCTGCGGCAGCACCTGCCGACGCTGGCCTTGATCGAGGCGGCGTATCTATCAGCTCGCACCGGTCAGCCGGAGAGCTTGGCGACCATCTTCGACATCCACGACGTGTCCTTGCCGAGCGCTTGAAGGTGAGCGCTTGAAGAAGCAGGGGCGGCGAGGGGGGACGCGAGACGCCGCCATCGTATCACATCGCAGCATGGCCCATCAGAACGAGAATAGGGTAGCACTGCTCATCGGAACGACAGCAGGGCAGCATCGCTCGTCAGAGCGACAGCAGGGTAGCATCGCTCATCAGAACGACAGCAGGCAGTGCCAGATGTAGACGTAGCCTAGGCCGTCGATGTCCTCCCATACTTTGCGGACCAGCCGCGGGTCGCCGGTGATTGGCGGGAGTTCATCGAGCTTCCGTTCCCAGGGGATGCACACACCCGGCTTGCGGGCGAGGTGGTCCACGCAAAGGGAGCTATTCGGCGGGATGGTTGTGTCTGCGTCGGGCATGGTTGATTGCTCCGGGGGCGGAATCATGAAGCTCAAATCTGAGATCTCGAATCGCGGATTTCAAATTTGAAATCCTCATTCTGCATTCCACGTTTGGCATTCACCCTTCCACGTTTCACATTCTCCATTCCACTTTCCCTCATCTCACGCGCTGCGGGAGTACACGCCGTACTCGCGGGTGAAGTCGGTCAGAGCCCGCACGTTTTCGACTTTGGCGTCGTTCTGGATGATGGCGCTGGCGTCCATGATGTATCCGCCGTCTGGGGCGACCTCGTCGATGATTCTTTTGCAGCAGGCCCGCACGTCGTCGGGGGTGCGGTAGGCCAGCAGCCAATTGGGGATGCCGCCGCTAAGGCAGAACTTGTGGCCGATGGCTTTGTGGATCTCGAAGATGTCGCCCTTGTCGGCGTGGTAGATGATGCTGCCGTCGGGCAGCTCGGCGAAGGCGTCGAGGTGGCGGTTCCAGTCGCCCTCGGCATAGAACAGCACCTGGTGCCCGCGGGCCCAGATTTCCTGGATGATCGGCTTGAGCGTCGCCCAGTAGAACTTGCGGAACTGCTCGAAGGAGATGAAGGGCACGCAGCCGCGGTGCATCCAGATGGTGATGGGCACGTTCTTCTCGGGATCGGCCCCCGACAGGGCCACGTGCAGCAGGTGTGGCATGAGGGCCTCGCAGGCGGCGAGCACCTTGTCGGGCCGCTCGAAGAGGTCCATGCTCAGCCCGACGTATCCGCGGAGCTTGTCGGCGAGGATGTCGAACGGGGCCTTGAGGATGCCGGCGATGGCGGAGACGGTTCCGCTCTCGGCCCGCAGCCGGGCCGCCTGGGTTCCGAACCCGCCGAAGTACGACAGCATGGCCATGCCGCCCTTGAGGAACGAGAGGTTGTTGCGGAAGGTCGAGGGAGCCCCGATCGGCTGCACGTCCGCCGAGACCCGCGGCAGCCAGACGTTGAACAGGAATCCTGTGGGATCCTCGATGAGGGCGTCGTACTCGTCGGGCCGCATGAAGGCGTCGCCCTCCGATGGTTCCCTATACTGGAATCCAGTGTCGGCGGGGACGTCGATGCCGGGCACGGCGTAGTACTTGAGGCCGATCGCCTGGGTCAGGCCGGTCCAGACGTAAACCATGTTGCCGACGACCGCGTCCCAGTCGAAGTCGGCTGCGCACTTGCGGGCGGCGGCGAAGGCCTTCTCGTAATCGTGGGTCACCTCCTGGCAGGTGTAACCGGCGTATCGGGCGGCGAACTCGGCCACGAAGGGGCGAATGGGGATTCGGTCGGGTTTGCCGTTGCGCATCGCGGTGACATAGCGTTTGAGGCGGTCGGCATAGAGTTGTTCGGTATTCTGAGGCACAGGAGGTTCTCCTTGCGCTTTTCCGATCGGGGTTAACGGGTATGGTATCGGCCAGTGGTGCCCGCGACAAGGGAAGGCAACCTGGCTGGTGCGGAGGGTGAAAGCTTATCGGGGTTGGGCCTGACGGGCGGTTGTGTGCCGAGGGTGTGCTGCGCGACTCTGGGTATGCTATTCAACGCCTTCGGTGCTATACGGTGTCGCCGTTGTGTGGCGGGGATGGCCACCTGCTCTGGGCATGGGGACTTCGTTGCTCCTTCGTCAGTGGGTATTGCCTTGTCCCTGGCTTTTGTCGTGCCCTGCCGGGGCGGGTATCATTCGCCGTAGAAAGGTGAGGGTGACATGATGAGTAGTGTATTGGCATCGGTGGCGGTGGTGATGTGCATGAGTGCGACGGACGGCACGGCGGAGTTTCGGTCGGCCAAGGCGGTCTGGCCGGCGGGGCGGGAACGGGAGATGAACGTCCAGGTCGCGTTTCGGGCGGTGGTGCGGCCGGTGGCCGGCGAGCGGGTGACGCTGCGGCTGACGGCATCGAGCCTGTACCGGGCTACGGTGAACGGGCGGTTCGTGGGGCATGGCCCCGCTCGTGGGCCGCATGGCTGGTTCCGCGTGGATGAATGGGATCTGACGCCGCTGCTGGCCGACGGCGAGAACGTCGTCGGCCTCGAGGTGGCCGGCTACAACAGCAACAGCTTCTACCTACTGGATGTGCCGTCGTTCCTCCAGGCCGAGGTGTCGGCTGGCAGCCGTGTGCTGGCCTCGACCGCGGGTGAGGGTACGCCGTTTGAGGCGGCCATCGTCACGCAGCGCGTGCAGAAGGTGCAGCGTTACAGCTTCCAGCGGCCGTTTTCGGAGGTGTACCGCCTCGCCCCGGTGTGGGATCGCTGGCGACTTGATCCGCGGGCGGCGTTCGAGAAGGTCGCCTGCGCGGTCCTTGAATCACCGGCCCTGCTGCCCCGGCGGGTACCCTACCCGACTTTCGACCGGCGGCCGCTGGTCTGGCATGTAGCCGAGGGGCGGCTCGAAACCGGCCGGGAAGTGAAAGAGCCCTGGAAGGACCGCAGTCTGACCGGCATCGGCGAGCGGCTCAAGGGCTACCCGGAAAGCGAGCTGGCGACCATCCCGTCGCTCGAGTTGCAGACCGTCGGCAACGCCACGCGGACCAGCGTGGATCAGGCCATCTCGGCCAACGCCCGCCTGCGTCTGGGCACCAACAGCTACCACATCGTAGACTTCGGCACGAACCTGACCGGCTTTCTCGGAGCGAAGGTGACCTGCCGGCAGAAGACGCGGCTGTTCCTGACCTTTGACGAGGTGCTGGCCGGCGACGACGTGAGCTTCAAGCGGCTGGCCTGCGTGAACATCGTCGCGTACGAGCTGGAGCCGGGTGTCTACGAGCTCGAGTCGTTCGAGCCCTACACCCTGCGCTACCTCAAGCCGATGGTGCTTGAAGGCGATTGCGACATTGAGGACGTTTACCTGCGGGAGTACGTGAACCCGGACGGTTGGCGCGGTCAGTTTGCCGCCAGTGACGAACGGCTGAATCGGCTGTTCGCGGCGGCCCGGCAGACGTTTGTGCAGAACGCGGTGGACGTTTTCATGGATTGCCCCTCGCGCGAGCGGGCCGGCTGGCTGTGCGACAGCTTCTTCGCTGCCCGGGCGGCGTGGAATTTCTGCGGCGACACGCGGGTCGAGAAGAACTTCATCGAGAACTACCTGCTACCGCCGCGGTTTGCCCATCTGCCCGAGGGCATGTTGCCGATGTGCTACCCTAGCGACCACTATGACGGGGTTTTCATTCCCAACTGGGCGATGTGGTTTGTGGTCGAGCTCGAGGAGTACCTGGCTCGCAGCGGCGACCGGGCGATGGTCAATGCGCTCAAGCCGCGGGTGTTAGCCCTGCTGGGGTACCTCAAGGGGTTCGAGAACTCCGACGGGCTACTGGAGAAGCTGCCGAGCTGGGTGTTCGTCGAGTGGTCGGCGGCCAACCAGTTTGTGCAGGATGTGAATTATCCGTCGAACATGCTCTACGCGGGCACGCTGGCCGCTGCCGGTCGGCTCTATGCGGATGAACGTCTGCTCGCCGCCGCCGAGCGCGTGCGCGGCACCATTCGCGAGCAGGCTTTCGACGGCGAGTTCTTCGTCGATAACGCGGTGCGCAAGGACGACAAGCTCGAAGTGACCCGTAACCGGACCGAGGTGTGTCAGTACTACGCGTTCTTCTTTGACGTCGCGACGCGCGAGACGCACGGCCCGCTGTGGACGTTGCTGCGTGAGCAGTTCGGCCCCAAGCGGGACACGGCCAAGGTGTACCCGGAGATCCACGTGACCAACCACTTCATCGGGAACCAGCTGCGGCTGGAACTGCTCTCGCGCGACGGCTGGGGCCAGCAGGTGCTTGATGAGTCGGTGGACTACAACCTGTACATGGCCGACCGGACGGGCACGCTGTGGGAACATGTGGGCGATTACGCGAGCTGCAATCACGGCTTTGCTTCGCACGTGGCCCATGTGTTGTACCGTGATGTGCTGGGCGTGGCCAAGGTTGACGCGGTGAACCGGAAGGTGCGGTTGCGGTTCGGCGAGGTGGCCCCCGAATGGTGCGAAGGGCGCATCCCCACGCCGGCGGGGCCGGTCACTGTGCGATGGTGGAAGGCCGAGGGCAAGCTCTTCTATCGCGCGGACGTGCCTGCCGGATTCGTTATCGAGGCGCAGAATCTCACCGCTCGCGAGTTGGTCCGCAGGCCGTAGAAGCCCGCTTTCACAGCCGAAAAAGGTGTCAGGAACCTTTGTTTGCGGGGCGGCGAGGCAGTACCTCGTCGCCCCGCAAACAAAGGTTCCTGACACCTTTTTCGGCGAGGTTCTCGTGTGGTTCGGTTGCGGGTAAACTGGCGGCGAACGATGGAAGACGTGGCTGTACCATTACCGGATCGCCCTTCGCGTGCTGACGTGGAGCGGGCGGCGAGCGAGTACGACCGTTGGCGGCGGCGCAACGGCTACTACTACAAGCAGTTGAGCCGGCTTTTCCGCCGCCATGTGCCGCCGGGCGCATCGGTGCTGGAGATCGGCTGCCAGGCGGGCGATTTGCTGGCGGCTGTTGGGCCGGCGAACGGGGTGGGAGTGGATACTGATCCGGCGATCATCGAGGTCGCCCGCGGCCGACATCCGGAGCTGACCTTTCTGACCGGCGGGCTCGAAAGGCTCTCGGCCGACCAGCGTTTCGACTACGTGCTGATCTGCAACGCGGTGGGCCACATGGCGGACGTCCAGGCGGTCTTCACCGAGGTCCGCCGCTTCTGCCTGCCGCAGACCCGCATCATCGTCGCCTACCAGAACGCGCTGTGGGAGCCGATCCTCACCTTGGCCAGTGCCATCGGTTTGCGTCGCCCGGTTAGCGGCCAGAACTGGCTCTCGCGCGATGACCTCGGGAACCTGTTCCACTTGGCGGGCTTCGAGGTCGTCCGCCAGTTTTGCGAGATCCTCTGCCCCAAGCCGCTGCCCCCGCTGAGCGGCTTGTTCAATCGGTTCCTGGTGAAGTTCTGGCCGTTCAAGCATTTGGCCCTGGGGGTATTGTTGGTCGCCCGGCCGCTGATGCCGGTGTTCGAGCCGGGCAACGAGCGGGTCAGCGTGATCGTGCCCACGCGGAACGAGCGTGGCAACATCGAGCCGCTGATTCGTCGCACGCCGCGGATGGGTGCCTTCACGGAGCTGATCTTCGTCGACGGCTGGAGCACGGATGGCACACCCGACGAGGTCCGCCGTTGCGTGGCCCTGTATCCTGACCGTCCCATTCGCTTCATTGCCCAGGAGGGTCCGAAGGGCAAGGGGCAGGCCGTCCGGCAGGGTTTTGACGCTGCCCAGGGCGACATCCTGATGATCCTGGATGCCGACCTGACCGTCGCCCCGGAGGATTTGCCCAAGTTCACCCGGGCCTTGGCCGACGGGGTCGGCGAGTTCATCAATGGCACGCGGCTGGTCTATCCGATGGCGACGCAGGCCATGCGTTTCCTCAACAAGTGCGGCAATCGGTCGTTCAGCCTGCTGTTCACCTGGCTGATCGGGCAGCGGTTCCGCGATACGCTCTGCGGCACCAAGGTACTGACCAAGAGCAATTATGAGCGGATCAAGGCGGTGCGCGGCGAGTTTGGCGGGCTGGACCCCTTCGGTGACTTCGATCTCATCTTCGGCGCCGCCCGCACGGATCTGAAGATCCTGGAGATTCCCGTGCGTTACGGCGCCCGGGCCTACGGGCAGACCAACATCCGCCGCTTCCGCGACGGCTGGCTGCTGTTGCGGATGAGCTGGCGGGCCTTCTGGAGGCTGCGACTGCGATGAGCGGCCAAGCGGGCAGCGTGGACTTCGTGACACACCGTTTTGTGGTCACCGGCGGGGCGGGATTCCTGGGCTCGTTTGTCTGCGAACAGTTGCTCGCTCGAGGGGTGACTGCCGACCGGTTGTGCGTGCCTCGCCGAAGCGACTACGACCTGACCCGCGAGAAGGACGTCGCCCGGCTGTACCTTGACGCTCGGCCGGACGTGGTCATTCACCTCGCGGCGCAGGTGGGCGGCATCGGGGCCAACCGGGCCAATCCCGGCCGGTTTTTTTACGCCAACCTGGCTATGGGTCTGCACCTGATCGAGCACGCCCGGCGAGTTGGGCTCCACAAGTTCGTGCAGGTCGGCACCATCTGTGCTTACCCCAAGCTGACGCCGGTGCCGTTCCGCGAAGAAGATCTCTGGGCCGGTTACCCCGAAGAGACCAACGCTCCCTACGGCATCGCGAAGAAAGCGCTGCTGGTCATGTGCCAGGCCTATCGCGAGCAGTATGGCCTCGACGCCATCTACCTGCTGCCCGTGAACCTGTACGGTCCGCGGGACAACTTTGATCTTGCCACCTCGCACGTCATTCCCGCGCTGATTCGCAAGTGTGTCGAGGCCCGCGAGGCCGGCCGCGAGTCCATCATCTGCTGGGGTGACGGCTCGCCGACCCGGGAGTTCCTGTATGTGGAAGACGCGGCGGCGGGCATTCTGTCGGCTACGGAGCGTTATGCCGAGCCCGAGCCCGTGAATCTCGGCAGCGGTCGCGAGATTGCCATTCGCGACTTGGTCGCCCTGATTGCCCGCCTGACGGGTTTTTCGGGCCGCATCCTGTGGGACACCGCCCAACCGAATGGCCAGCCTCGCCGTTGTCTGGACGTGGCCAAAGCCCGGGACCGTTTCGGTTTCACCGCCCGCACCGACTTCGAGACCGGCCTTCGCCGGACCATCGCCTGGTACGAGCGGAAAAGGTGTCAGGAACCAATTATTTGACGCCGCACGGGCGGACGAGTAATCTCGGCGTCATCATGGGTAGAGCATTACGTTCGGCAATGGGCGGTGCGGTCTATCACGTGCTCAACCGGGCCAACAGCGGGATGTGCCTGTTTGAGACCCACGGCGACTACGCCGCGTTTCTGCGTATTCTGTCTGACGCGGTGAACCGGGTGCGGATGCGCTTGCTAGCCTACTGCGTGATGCCCAACCATTGGCATCTGGTGGTTCGGCCGCGAGAGGATGGCGATCTGTCGCGTTTTGCCGGCTGGCTGACGCTCACGCATACGCAGCGTTGGCATGCCCGTCGGGGCACGACGGGGGCGGGGCATGTGTACCAAGGGCGGTTCAAGTCGTTCCCGGTGCAGACGGACGAGCACTTTCTGATTCTGTGCCGCTATGTGGAGCGCAATCCGTTGCGGGCTGGGCTGGTTGATCGGGCGGAGGCCTGGGCTTGGAGCAGTCTCTCGCCACGAGGTGGCGGCCAGGCCGAGAACCCGCCGCTGGAGTTGTCCGACTGGCCGGTGGAGCGTCCCGCGAACTGGGCAGCCGTCGTCAATGGGCCGCAGACTTCACAGGAAGAGGAGACCATCCGGACCTGCATTCTGCGTGGGCGTCCGTTCGGTGAGGAGAACTGGCAGAAACGGACTGCCGCTCGGCTGGGTTTGGAGATGACCATGCGGCCCCGCGGTCGGCCACGGACGGTGAAGGCCCAGCGTCAGGGCGAATGAGGTGAGGGCCTCAAGGCCTCTGTCCGCTTGGGTGGTGGTGCGATTTGTGGGGGCGGCGGTGCAGACCACACAGACTGATCTTCTGTGGGCGGTTCGTGACACCCAGAACCGTGAGGCTTGGGGCAGCTTCTACCGCATCTATGCCCCGATGCTCGAGCACTTCAGTCGCCGGCTTGGCCTGCCCGATGTGGACGCCGACGACGTGACCCAGGAAGTTCTCATGATCGCCCATCGCTCGCTGCACGATGGGGTTTATGATCCGCAGAAGGGCTCGTTTCGCATGTTTCTCTACGGGATTGCCCGGCGGCAGACCCTGGCGGCCTTGCGGATGCGTCGCCGGCGAACGCGTCTCCAGTCCATGGTCACCGATGAGGGGGCCGATCTGCTCACTCAGATAGAAGACCGCCACAATGAGGAGACGGTGCAGGAGATCTGGCGGCAGGAATGGCGCTACGCGTTGCTGGACGAGGCCTTGCGGCAGGTGCAGTCGGAGCTTGGAGAGAATGTTTTCCAGGCGTTCTCGCTCTATGCGATTCAGCGTCGGCCGGTGAGCGAAGTTGCCGAGCGGCTTGGTATTGCCCCCTCCAGCGTGTACGTGTACAAGGGCCGTGTGCTCGAAGCGATTCGACGGTGGGTCGCTCAATTCGAGGTGCCTTGATTCGCCGGGGGCGGCATCTCCCCCAGACGCCGTGGGCGAGATTCATTGTCGAGGTCTTGGCCGTGATTGTCCGCGAGGTTCTTGTTCATTAGGATGCACCAAGCACAGCCGTTCATCGGGGGGAACCCGGGACTCAAGGAGCGGGTCTTGCAGCAGAGTGGCGATACGATCACGGTACCGCTCACGGTATCACGGAAGGTCTCCCCGCAGGAGAGGGACGGGCATCGCTTTCTGAGCGACGGGTTGCCGGTCGATCCTTTCGTCTACTCCGACACCCGGCGCAAGATTGTGCATTTGTTGCCCGGCAGTATCCCGTTCATCATGTGGTTTGTGTACCACGAGGATCCGCTGCCGATGTGGAATCTGGCGGTGGTGGCGGGTGTGGTGGGGCTCCTGACCGCGATCAGCATCTGGTATCCGCGTGACGTGCGGCGAGGCCGGGGGGAGAACTGGACGCGGACGTGTGTGACCTATGCCGGGCCTCCGACGGTGATGTTGTGTCTGTTTCCCGCCCAGGCGGAGTTTGCGGCCGTGGTGTTGACGGTGCTGGCATTTGGAGACACGGCCGCGGCGACGGCGGGGCGGGCCTGGGGCAAGAGGCGTCTGCCCTGGAATTCGGAGAAGACCTTTGTCGGGCTGGTTGCTTTCGTGGCGGTCTCCAGCGTCATGGCCAGCCTGGCGTACTGGGGTGAAGCGAAGAATCCGCATGTGCCGGTCTCGGTCGCGATGATTTGCGGTACCAGTGCGGCGGTTCTCGGTGGGTTGGCGGAATCGCTGGGCTTGCGTATCGATGACAATTTGCGAATCAGCGTGGCGGCGGCTGTGGGTGTGGTCGTTCCCAGTATGCTTCTGGTGTAAGGGTGTGCCGCTTGCCCGTCTCGGTTGAGGTGGCGGGCGTTGTCCGGCCGCGGGGAACCCGGGAACCGTGCCTTTTCTCGAAGTCAACAATCTGTGCAAGCGGTACGATGCGACGCAGGCGCTGGCGGGTGTCAGCTTCAGCATCGGGGGCGGCGAGGTGCTGGGGCTGCTAGGCCCGAACGGTGCCGGCAAGACGACGACGTTGATGATCATGGCCGGCCTGTTGCGGGCCGATGCGGGCACGCTCTCATGTGAGGGGCGACCGCTGGACCCGACCGCTCCGGCCTATCGTCGATCTCTGGGCTTTGCACCCCAGAACATCGCCGCCTATCCCGAACTGACGGCGTTGGAGAATCTGCGATTTTTCGGCAGGCTGTACGGCCTGAAGCGTTCGGACTTGGCAACACGAGCGGCGGAGATTCTCGCGATCACCGGGCTGGCGCCCCGGCAGCACAGTCGGGTTGCCACTTTCTCCGGCGGCATGAAACGCAGGCTTAACTTTGGCATCGCCCTGTTGCATCGGCCGAACCTGTTGATCCTGGACGAGCCCACCGTCGGCGTCGATCCTCAGTCGCGGGCGCACCTCATCGGCCAAACCCGTGCGCTTCGCGACCAAGGCGTGAGCGTCATCTACGCCAGCCATTACATGGAGGAGGTCCAGGTTGTCTGCGATCGCGTGGCGATCATGGATCAGGGGCGGATCGTTGTCGCCGATACGCTGCGCAACCTGCTCCATCGCCTCGATGCCGAGACTCTGGTGGAGATCCCCGCGACCGCCTGCGAGCAGTTGGACGCGTTGACGCAGGCCGCCGACCGCGTCGAACAGCGAGGGGATCGGCTGGTGTTGGCGGTGCGGCAACCGGACGACAATGGTGCGAGCGGGATCGGGCCGGCCGTCAGCCGGTTGCTCGCCGTGTTGGACGAACTTCGCTTGCCGGTCCTGAGCGTGACGACCAAACGGCCCGATCTGGAACAGTTGTTCCTGCGTATGACCGGCCGGGAACTGCGCGATTGACTGTGGCCGGGAGCTCGCGGGATATGGGTATTCGCAGCATCATCACCAAGGATCTTCGCGTGCTGACCCGCGATCATCGGGCGTTGGCCGTGTTGCTGGTGATGCCCATGGTCTTCATCGCCATTCTGGGGTTCTCGACGGGGAAGTTGATCGGCTGGCAGAATGAGAACACCTCGCTGACTCTGATGGTCGATCACCCGGCGGACGACCCATTCAGCGGGCGGTTCGTCGATCTTCTTCGTCGGCGGGAGGGCCTTGTCGTTGCCGTGGCGAGCGATGCCGCGAGTGCCCGCAAAGAGGTGGACGACGGGAATTGCACGGCTGCGCTGCTCATCGGGCCGGCGTTTCGCGAGCGGGTGAGCGGGTTGCGATTGCGAGATGCCCTTCAGCCTGAGCAGGGGGCCCTGGCTGCCGGGCTGGCGGGCCTGGATGTGGCCATCCATACTCAGCGGACGCAGCCGATCGCCCAAACCCTGACCCGTCAGCTCGTCTGGGCCACCGCTCTTCGTTTCATTGTCAACGAAACGCTCGAGCGTGATCCGCTTGCCCGTGCGTACCTCGCCCATGCTTCACCCTCGGCGGCGACGCGGCCGGCCTTGGTCGAGGAGTGCCCGCCCCAGACTTGGGTGACACCGGGCGATTTTCGAGTGATGGCCTATCAGATCATCGTCCCGGCCTACACGGTGCTGTTCGCCTTCTTTCTGATCAACATCATGGCCCGGTCCTTCCTCTCCGAGCGGCGTCAGGGCACGCTTGACCGCCTCCGGGTCGCGCCGATCGGGCCGTTCGTCCTCCTGGTGGGCAAGACCGCACCGTACTACCTCTTGTCGGTCGCGCAGGGGGTGGCACTGTTCGCGTTTGGGCGGTTGCTGTTTGGCATGTCCTGGGGCTCGGCGCCGGGCATGCTGATGCTCGTGGTGGCCTGCACATCACTGGCGGCGACGACGCTGGGTCTGCTGGTCGCCACCCTGGTGCGCACCGATGCCCAGGTTTCAGCCTATGCCAACCTGCTGGTTATCACATTGGGCGGGCTGAGCGGCTGCTTCATGCCCCGAGCCTGGTTGCCGGAGGGAATGCGCACCGTCAGTCTTGCCATTCCTCACGCTTGGTCGCTGATCGCCTACGATCAGCTTCTTACCTCGCCCTGGCCGGATATGAGTCGCGTCGCGGCCTGTTGCGTGGTGCTCCTGCTGTTCAGTGCGGTGTTCTTCGTCGCCGGCTGCTGGGGCTTTCGGCGCATGTGCCTGCGGCAGGGGGAATGACATGGCAGCGCTGAACGGCTTCGTCTGGTAGCCGCCGCCTCGTACGTGTTCAGCCTCCTGGGAAGGGGGACAGGTACTCTGTCGCTTTGGAATTTTTCCGATGCGACGGTATCGCCATGCCGTCAAGTGACTGATCGGCGTGAGACGCGGTCGGGGCTCAATCGTCGTATGCCACTTGATACTTGTCTCGGCAGTGTTCGCGAAGAAGTGGACACAGCAGGGCATGTGATGTATCCTCGCTTTGAGTACCTCAGGTTGTCGGCAGGGAATCTACCATGGGAATCGTGGTGGAGGGTTTCACCTTGAGGTGCTGCTGCGGTGGCTGGAGTTCTCCGAGGCGGAGCAATCGTGGCCCCATGGGGTTCCACCATGCGATACGACCGCTTGCGAGCCTTCACGCTGGTTGAGCTACTGGTTGTCATAGCCATTGTGGGGCTGTTGATAGCGATCCTGTTGCCATCTCTGACGGCGGCCAGGCGTTCGACCAGGCGTGTGGTCTGCATGAGCAACCTTCGTGCGCTGGCGATCGGGGTTCACAGCTATGAGGCCGCCTTCAGGGGCGTGTTGCCCTGGGAAGGTTACGCGGAGGGTGATCGTCCGATCCGTCATCTGGGGCGATGGAACGATTCGTCGCAGTGGTTTAACGCCTGCTTGGCATATGCCGGCTATCCCCCATACCACGCAATGCAACAGGCAGACCTGGCAGGCGGGAGCCGCCTTCCTCGTGAAGGGGATCAGTCGTTCCTTGTCTGTCCGGAGTCGGCTCCGGCCGTGGCCGGCCCCAAGGACGACCTCGTGCAGGACGGCTATTTCATGCTCTGGGGCCTCAACGCCGCCGGGAATCAGCTCGATCGCAGGAAGACATTCTGGTCCTACGGGTACAACACGGAATTGGACGCTGGCGTCGAGGATCGGCACTCGGACAAGCGGGTGTGCCTGTCGCAGGTCCGACGCCCGGCGGAGACTCCCATTCTTGCGGAGAAGCTGATGCGTCCCGACGAACACGTCCCTTCGTTCAGCACGAGCGTCGGCCAGGCTGCCGTCTCGTGGAGGTACTTCACCACGCGGCACAATCAAGGGGGGTTCCTGCTGTTCCTTGACAGTCATGTAGGATTCTTTACGCTACGAGAGTTGCTGGATGCCCCTAACGCCCCGGAGGACTACAACCAGCCCGGGAAAGTGATCTGGAACCCGGGCGGAGTGGCGAATTAGACCGGGGTCGCTCGACCTCGGCGGAACGCGGAAAAAGAGAAAGAGAAAGGGAGAGAGACCATGAGAACCATTCTGTCCGCACGTATCAGCCTGCTTGCCATCCTGTTCCCGTTTTCCCTGTGCCCGGCCGCTCACGCCGCGTTCAGTAGCAGCAACATTGCTGTATTGCGTCTGGCGGACGGCAGCGCTTCTATCGATGAGTCCGCCCAGATGCTTTTTCTTGACGAGTACGACATGGTGACCGGGAACTGGGTGAGTTCTTGTGCGATTCCCTCGGTGGGCGGCGCCGCCTTGACGCTCAGTGGCCGAGGGGAGCACGACGGCCATCTCACGTTGTCGTCCAACGGGCAGTATTTGCTGTTCGGCGGCTACCGGGCTGATGCGGGAGCGGCTAACCCGGTTCCTCAGTCATCCAGCGTGGTCAACCGGGTGATCGGCAGGGTGGACAGCGGCTGGAATGTGGACACCTCGACGGCGCTCAGCGACGCTTATGATCGCACGGATATCACCGCGGTCGTCTCCGACGACGGCTCGCGGTTTTGGACGGTCGGGGACGGCAAATACGAGAACCTCTCCGACTTTGCCAACGGTTTCAAGACGCCGACGACAACCGGCGGCCTGCGTTACGTGTCAGGCCCCGGGGCCTCGACCTCGGTGAATCTCAGCCATGTCCAATCCATCAGTTATGACGACACCGGGAAGGTGCAGGGTTTGTGGCCCGATTCCATTCGCAGTGCCCGGATTGTGGATGAGCAGCTCTACATCACCACCCCAGCCTACGAGTCATTCGTTAATCGCGGGGCCTATCGTACCGAGGATCCCTTGCCGGTGTCGGACGTGGACACTCCGCAGAATATGATTCCCGTGATCACCAATACCGAGGGGACCGGCGTCGACCCCAAGGGCAAGTTTGTCCCCAAGAGTGACGTGGTTCTTCTGGATCTGGATCCATTTGTTCCGGGCGAGGACACCGCCTACACGACCGGTGGCAAGGACGACTATGAGAAGTGGTCATTGGTCGGGGACACTTGGATCAAGCACTCCACCCGGCTACTGCCCAGTGGGCAGGAGATCAACGCCTTTGACGTGTTTTTAGACGGTACGACTGTGACGCTGTTTGCCGCGACAGATCAGGGCATCTATCGCCTTGTGGATACGGCCGGTTACAACGCCGATTTCAGCAGCACCTTCGGTGTGACTCCGTTCATCGAGGCGGGCTTCAACACCGAGTTCCGGGGTATTGCCGTGCTTCCCGAGCCGGGCTCGCTGATTCTGTTGTCTTTGTCAGGCTTGGTTCTTCTGCGTCGCCGCAGCTGATGGCTGCCGTGTGATCGGTGGAAAGGATGATGCATGCCAATCGCCAAGTGTGTTGGTTGTGTTGAGGCTTTGCTTGTCGGATGCGTTCTGTTGGCTGGATGTCGGTCGCCGTCGGGCATGGTCATCGCGCCACGGGCCCGCGCGGTCAGCCAGCCGGTGGCGGTCAACGAGGTCCAGGATGCCGCGGTCTGGATTCACCCGACCGAGCCGGCGAGGAGTCTGCTTGTCGTCACCAACGAGAAGCGCGGCATGGAGGTGCACAACCTGAGTGGGTTGCTGCTGAAGCACGTCGATGCCGGCGTGCAACCCTGCTACGTGGATGTGATTTATGGGTTTCGACTTGATGGTGAGAGCGAGGATCTGGTCTTGGCCAGTTGCATGGCACCTGGTTTTGCCGGCGTGCGTGTCTGGCGGATCAACTCCGCGACCTGCAAGATCGAGGATGTGACGGCTGGTCCGGCCATCCAGGTGTTTGCGGGGCAGGCACCCGTCGGGCTGTGCTCTTACCACAGCCTCAAGACCGGCAAGCACTATTTCTTCGTCACGCTTCGCGATGGGCCCGTCGAGCAGCACGAGCTTTTCGAGACGCCGGAAGGACGAGTCTCCGCTCGTCTGGTGAGGAAGTTCGCTCTGGGCGGAGAAGTGAAGAGTTGCATCGCCGATGACGAGTATGGTGTGGTCTATGTCGCGGAGGACGACGTGGGAGTGTGGCGATTCCCGGCCGAGCCTGATGCCGAGCCTCAGGGCAAGTGTGTGATCCGAGTTGGCGAGAACGGCCTGGTTCCCAACGTCAAAGGCCCGGCCATCTACTGCGCCTCCGACGGGCGTGGGTATCTTCTGGTCGTGAGCCAGGGCTCCAAGGGGGCTTACACCTGCACGAAGGTCTACGAACGTAGCGGGGACTACCGGTTTTTGCTGACCATCGATCCGTCGCCGGCGGGTTTCGGTGCCTTGGATCACTCCTCCGGACTTGCGGTCACGAACCAGCCGACCGTTGCTCAGTTTTCTCAGGGAGTCTTGGCGATCAATGATCAGATCAACCCCAATGCCAGTGAGGATTTCAAGCTTTATTCGTGGAGCGATATTGCGAGGATGGGCGGGTTGCTGATCGACACCACTTGGTCACCACGTTCCAAGCAAGCGTGGCACTGATCTGGGAGAGGCTGCTTGATAGGGGAGTGTGGCGAGTCAGGGGCGTGGTAGCTCGGCGGCTCCACGGTTGGGGGTGTCGCGCGCATTTCCGGCTGGGCTTGTCCGCGACAGGTCTCAACCGGCAAGGTTGGCTCGCATTCGCTGGACAAGGCATGCCGAGTACAATACCCATGTCGAGAAGCGGATATGCAGGCGAGGGGGCGTAGCGGTCGTTTCCGCGATGGCGGATTCCACCTCGGGTGGATTTGACGGCTGCTTCGCCGGCGAAGAAGTGTTTGAGACCGGGGACAAGGAGTCCTCCCCGGCCACGTGTGCCCCGCGACGGTCGTCGCCGCGGCATCGAGTGTCCAATGCCATGACCGAGTCCTTCTCCACACCGGCCCAGGGCGACCCGAACGAGTCGGCGTTGTCCGCTGATCCGCCGGGCGACCTCGATCCCGAAGAGACGGTTCTGGTGGACGACCTGCGGGTGGTGCTGACGCGGCGGACCACCGGCTCCCCGCGATGCGAGGAACGGCTCGAGGGGCATGGCATCGGCCGCTATCTGGTCGAGCGGCTTCTGGGCGAGGGCGGTATGGCCCGCGTCTACGAGGGGCGGGATACCGACTCGAACGAGCGCGTCGCCCTCAAGATCCTCAAGCCGCAATACCGCACCGACCATGGGATCTGTGCCCGTTTGGAGCGTGAGGCCCGCAGCATGGCCCGCATCCATCACGAGCACGTGGTGCGGATCCTGGATTACACGACCGACGGCTTGCTCAGCGCGATCGTGATGGAGTACCTCCCCGGCGGCAGCTTGCGAGACCGGCTCAACGCCGCTCACACCGCGCGGCAGGAGATGGCCATCGAAGAGGCGGTCGCCCTCATTGCCCAGGCCGCCTCCGGCGTCGCCGCCGCCCACGGCATCGGGATTATCCACCGCGACATCAAGCCGTCGAACCTGCTGTTCGACGCTCTGGGGGGCATCAAGGTTGCGGATTTCGGCACCATCATGGTCGTCGAGGGCACGACGTGGTTGACCGGCGTGGGGCAGCAGATCGGCACGCCGGGCTACATGAGCCCCGAGCAATGTCAGGGGGAGCGGGTCACGCTGGCCAGCGACGTGTACTCGCTGGGGGTATCGCTGTTCGAGTTACTGACCGGGCGATTGCCCTTCGAGGCCGAGGAAGGCAGCCCGTTCGCCATCATGCTCAAGCACATCTCTGAGCCGGCCCCGGACCCCAGCATATGGCGGCCGGCCATCTCGGCCGGCCTGGCGGGCGTCATTCTGCGGTGCCTGGCGAAGAACCCGCTGGATCGCTTTCCCTCGGCTGCCACCTTAGCCGATGCCTTGCTCAGCCAGCCGCCGTTCGGGCCCGACATCGAGCTCGAGCAGGAGCCGCGGCACAGGGGCTTGCGTGTCAACGTTGCCGCCGTCCGCAAGCAACTGCTCGCGCTGCCTCAGCGGGCGATTGTATGCTGGGCATGCCGCTGTGCCCGGCGGGTACAGTCTCTGAACCCGGACCCGCGCGTCGAGCGGGCTCTGTCGATGGCCGAGGCGACGCTGAGCGAGCCCTGCGACGAGGCGTCATCGTCGTCGGTTTCCCGGGCTCTGTCGCGAATTCGCACATTACGGACCGCGTCGCTCAAGGCCGCGTACTCGCACGAGAACACCAGCGAAGCGGTTCCGATGGCCGAGGCTGCCCGCGCCGCCGCCGCCGCCGCCGCGAGTGCCGCCGCCCTGTGCATCGACGACGCGGCCGCCGACGCCGCGTTTGCCGCCCGCAGCGCGATTGCCGCCTTGCGTCTGGCCAATCAGCCGGTCAAGCCGTGGTGGGACGCCGCCCGGGCCGACTACCGCAAGTTGGTCAACGCCCGCCTCGGTCTGGAGGGCACGATCGGCAAGCCTATCCCGCCCACCCTCTTCGATGAGCTCCCGGAAGGGAAGGGGTAGTAGGGTAGGGGAACGCGCGAGAGGAGCAAGAGGCGGCAAGGCAATGAGGGGAGGAAACGGCAGCAGGGCGTCGCGCAATCGTGTGTGAGTGGTGTGATTGTGTGGCAACGCGTGGTGTGATCGTGTGGCACTGCTCTGTGAGCAGAGCGTGCGTGAGCATGGTTTGGATTGTCGATTCGCGTTTCGAGGGGCATTCGCGCCGGGGGGATACTGCATTCACACTTGGCCGAGGGTATAATGGTACTGGCGGAACGCGGGGTGGCCTGAGGGTTGCGGAACACAGATCGGCATGTGCGAGGCATGTGCTCCATGCGCAGTTGCGGCCTATTGCTGATGGTAGCCGGGGCGACGTGCCTGCTCGTCGTGTCCGCTGCTTGGGCCGCTGAGGTGCCACCCGCCGGCCCGGCCGACCTTCATCCCTATGTCGTTGTCGCCGACGCACCGCCGATCCATGTGACCTCGCTCGACGCCGCAGTCGCCCGTCGCCAGGCGGTGAACGTGGACGTTGCCGGCCTTGCCGAGTGGACCGGCGGCAAGGGTACCCGTCTGCGGTTTGATTTGTTCGACGGCCTCTCTGTGGTGGGTATTGTCGATAAGGCCGACCGTCCGAGCAAGGACCAACTCACCTGGAGCGGCCGACTCGACACCGAGGCATGGGGGCGGTTCACCTTTGTGCTCCGCGACGGCATCTGTACCGCGATCATCCGGCAGGCTGACCACAAAGCCCTCTATGTGCGTCCGCTGCCCGACGGCGGCCACGTTCTCGACGAGCTTGACGAGGAGCGGTTCGACGGATGCGGTGCCGATGACGCACTCGCGGAGGGGATCGCTCCTCAGCTCCGGCAGGTTACAGGCGACCGACAGCCGGCAACCGATGACGGCACCCTCTTCGATCTCATGGTCGTCTACACGCCCGCGGCCCGTGAGGGGGCCGGCGGAACCGCGGCCATGCTTGTCCTCATCGATCTCGCCGTCGCCAACAGCAATCAGGCCTTCGCCAACAGTGAGATCGTTCCCCGCATTCGGCTCGTGCACACCGTCGAGGTCGACTACCTCGAATCAGGCAGCGGCGGCACGGATCTGGGCCGGCTTCGCGATCCCGCCGACGGCTACATGGACGAGGTCCACACGCTGCGTGATGAATACGGGGCGGACCTGGTCTGTATGATCAACGATACCATGCCCGGCTTGTGTGGGCTGGCGTTCGTCATGACGGAGGAGTCGCCGGCGTTCGCCGCTTCGGCGTTCAGCGTGGTGCGGCGGAACTGCGCCCACGCCACGAGCTTCGTGCACGAGCTGGGCCACAACATGGGTTGCCTGCACGACCGGGACCATGCGTCCGCCTGTGGTTTTGGCTACGTCTACGGTTATCGTGATCCCGTGTCCGTCAGTTGGCGAACGGTCATGGCCTACTCACCGGGCAGCCCGATCCCCTTCTTCTCGAACCCGGACGTGCTCTACAACGGCCAGCCGACGGGCGCGGCCCTCGATCAGGCTAAGCCAACCTGTAACGCCCGCACGATCAATACCACCGCCCGCACCGTCGCCGACTGGCGCCCGCAAGCGGAGTCTACAATCCCTGTGGAGACTCTTGACGAAGGCGACGCGTTGCCACAGACGCGAGAGGTTGCCGGCGTGGTCTTCGTCGATGCCCAAGCTGCCGGCAATAACACCGGCACAAACTGGGCTGACGCATTCGTCGATCTCCAGGACGCCCTGGCCGAGGCCGCCGACCCCGCCGGGGGTATCAGCGAGGTCTGGGTCGCCGCAGGCACGTACCATCCTGATCGCTCGACCGGCGATCGATTCGCCTCGTTCCGACTGGTCAGCGGCGTCGGCGTCTATGGCGGGTTTGTCGGCGGCGAAACGCAACGCGAGGACCGCGACCCATCGACTCACCAGACCATCCTCAGCGGCGACCTGTGGCAGAACGATCACACAGGCGGTCATCCCTACGAGAACAGCGGTCATGTCGTCGTGGCAGAGGATGTGGATCATACCGCCGTTCTCGACGGCTTCACCATCGCCGCGGGTTACAACCTCAACTTGTCCTGGACCTACGACGGCGGAGGAGGCATGGCGGTCGTGAACGCCAGCCCAACGGTCACCCGCTGCCGATTCGTGGACAACGCCGGCCCCAAGGGCGGAGCCTTGATGATCGTCAGCGGCAGCCCGACCTTCGCCACCTGCGGCTTTCACGCCAACCTCTCCGGTCCGATCGGCGGGGCGGTATACAACCAGGACGGAAGCCCTCTGTTTCTGAGCTGTTTGTTCACAGGCAACATGACCACGAACTGCGAACTCGTCCCCACGGGCGGTGCCTTCTACAGTCGCGGCAGGTATCCGCGGGTGGTCAATTGCACCTTCTGGGGGAATACCGCCACGATGGGGCGTTCGTTTGCCGCACAAGGAGACGCCAACCTGACCAACTGCATCCTTTGGGATGACGAACCAGTGGAAGGTGTCGCGAGCCTCTCCCGGCAGATCGTCGGCAGCGGGGTCGAGCTGAGCTTCTCTTGCGTTCGCGGATGGACGTCGACCATGGAAGGCGTGGGTAACCACGGGTTGGACCCGCTGTTCGTCGATCCCTTTGGCCCCGACCACATCGGTGGCACCGCCGATGACGACCTTCGCCTGAATGCCGGCTCGCCCTGCATCGACGCGGGGAGCATGGAGCCCCTGCCGCCGCCTGATCTGGGCGACCTGGCCGGTGAGGACCGGATAAGGCATTGCCGCGTGGATTTGGGCGCCTACGAATCCTCCCATTTTCGCGACTGCAACATGAACGGCCTTCCCGACGGGTGCGATATTGTGGCCGGCACCGATTTCGACTGCAACCATAACGCCGTGCTCGACGTCTGCGAGGTGGTCTGGCAACCGCGGGTGTTCATCGCGGGCGAGGACAGCTCGCAGGTGCTGGCTTATACTTCCAGCGGCGCGTTGATCGGCGAGTTCCTGCCCTCGGGCACGCCGGGTGTGGTGCAGCCGGTGGACATGGTCATCGACTCCCGGCGAAACGTCTACCTGGCGTGCGTCGGGTCCAATCGCGTCCTGAGGTACGCGGCCCCGCTGGGCAGCCTGAGCCGCGAGTACGCCGACCCGGCCATCGACCATCCAACCGCTCTGTTGGTGCGTGATACCGCCACGCTGTTGGTCGCCAGCGGGACGCGACACAGCGTTGTCGAACTCGACGCCGATACTGGTCGTATACTTCGTGAACTGGTGGAGCCGGGCAGTGGCGGCCTGAGCGGACCGGTCGCCATGTATGCCACCTACGATACGCTCTACGTCGCGAGTTGGGACACCGACCAAGTGCTCAAGTACGACATCAAGACCGGCGAGCTGTTGGGTATCGCCGCCGAGGGGCACGGCCTCAGCGGCCCCGCCGGGCTGATGATGGATTCACGCGGCTATCTCCTGGTCAGCAGTTATCACACTGACGCCGTCCTGGCCTTTGACAAAGAGGGGCAGTACCGCGGGCCGTTCATCCCCGCCGGCAGCGCGGGGCTATCCGGCCCCGGCAGACTTCGCTACAACATCACTGGCAGCCTCGCCGTGCTCAGCAAACGCACCGGCCAGGTTCTCGACTTCAACGCACAGACCGGCGCGCCCGCGGATCGCGACCCGAGCACGCCCGGTCCGCAGCCCGTCTTTGTCACCCTGCCCGGCAATGCCGCTCCCGTTGGGTTGGCGATCCTCGGCCGCAACGAGTGCGACGGCAACGGCATCCCTGATGCCTGCCAGATCGCCGATGGTTCGAGCGAAGACTGCAACGAAAACGGCATCCCCGACCACTGCGAGTCGGATACCGACGGGGACGGCGCCATCGACGCGTGCGATTTGGATATCGACGACGACGGGATACTCGACGACGGCAACGGCGACAGTGTCCGCTGGAACAAGCCGTGCACCGGCGGTCAAACGGTCCACTGCGACGACAACTGCCCTTATACTCCCAACCCCGACCAGGCCAACAGCAACGGCGACGGTATCGGTGACGCGTGCACTCCGCCGCCGCCGGTCTTCGTCGATGCCGACGCAACCGGAAACAACGACGGCTCAAGCTGGCAGGATGCCCACGCGGACCTGCAGGATGCCCTGGACGCCGCCCGACAACGCTATGTGCCCGCGATCTGGGTAGCGGCAGGCACCTACCGCCCCGACCGCGGCACCGGCGACCGCGTGGCCGCGTTCGAGCTGCCAGGAGGCTTATCCATCTACGGGGGGTTTGCGGGCGGTGAGACCGAGCTTTGGCAACGTAACCCGCAACTGCATGCGACGGTCCTCGCCGGCGACCTGGCCGCCAATGACCACACCGCCGACCCAGGTCGCTGGCTGGATAACAGCTTCCACGTGGTGACGGCCATCGCATCGGGCCACAACGCCGTGCTCGACGGCTTCACTATCACCGGCGGGCGGGCCGACGGTCCCTCGCCCCACGATCGCGGCGCGGGTCTGCATATCCGTTTCGCCAACCCAGTGCTCATCCGCTGTCGATTCGTCGATAACCATGCCGCCCTCGACGGCGGAGCTGTCTACGCCACGCAGTACAGCCATCCGGCTTTCCTGAACTGCGCGTTCGAGCTCAACACGGCCGGCCGTCACGGTGGGGCGGCCATGCACGAAGAGTACACCCGCCCGACTCTCGCCAATTGCGGCTTCGTCGGCAACCGGGCCGTCGCCGGCGGTGCGATCCACAACTCCCTCCACGCCAACGCCGAACTGGTCAACTGCACCTTGGCCGGCAATCACGCCGAAACGGGCGGCGGCATCTACAACCACACCAGCGAGCCCTCGCTAATCAACTGCATCGTCTGGGGCAATACCGACTTTGCCAGCATCGGCCCGGCCGGCCAGATCACCGACGTCGAATCGCTTCCCCGCGTCAGCTACTCCTGCATTCAGGACGGACTGCCCGGCGACGGCTGGGTCTGGCCCGGCACGGACAACACCGACCTTCCGCCGCGATTCATTCGTTCACCCGACGACGGCGGCGATGGTTGGGGCGCGGGCGGCAACGACGACCTCGGCGACCTTCGATTGCTGGGCAGCTCGCCGGCCATTGACGCCGGCCTGACCACAGCCTTGCCTCGGGACACCTGGGATATCGATCACGACGATCATCGCTCCGAGCTTCTGCCCCTCGACCTCGGATCCCACTACCGGGTAGTGGATGCGCCGGCCGTGCCCGATACCGGCCCGGGCTCGCCGCCCGTAGTGGATATCGGAGCTCATGAGTACTACCCCGACTGCAACGACAACGGCGTGCCGGACGACTGTGACGTCGATTGCGGCTCACCCGGCGGTCCGTGCGATGTGCCGGGCTGCGGCCAGAGCACCGACTGCGACCGCAACCGTTTCCCCGACGAGTGCGAGGCCGACGTCGACGGTGACGGCATCCCCGATGTCTGCGAGTTAGTCTACGGGGACTTCGACCTCGACGGCGACGTGGATCTTGACGACTTCGGCCTTTTCCAGGCTTGCCTGAGCGGTTCGATAGCGCCCCCGGCGGACAACCCCCTCTGCCGCGGTGCCGACCTCGATCGCGACGGTGACGTGGACGCCAACGACCTCTGGTACCTTCGCCAGTGCCTTACCGGCCAAGGTATCTCCGCCAACCCCCAGTGCGGCCCCTGGTACCCGTAGGCGATACCTCGGTGCAGATTGACCCCAACGGTGTCGTTCTACCAGCCCAGGGCGCAGCGCACCAACGAGCCTCAACGCAAACGCCGGAGAACGAAGGGCAATAGCGAGCCCGAGGCGCCAGCGCCGGGTTGCGGATCCAGACAACGAGCCCGAAGCGCAAGCGCCGGGTTGGGGAGCGTCAGCGACGTGTCCGTCCGCATTCCAGCCCATTGCGGGCTGCCATTGCCGATGGTTCTCCAGAGATCACCCCAACGCCTTCCCCGCTTCATACATGACCTGCTCGACCGCGCGATAGGCGGAGAGGTCATATCCAATCTTGTCGGAGTCTGCCGAACTTGGCGTTGGCATATTTGACACGATGGCGTGGCACCGGTCGCGGCAGGGGGCGACCGCTACGCTACTGCGTGAACTGCTCCAGATCGCTTCGCGACCCATTGTAGCGGTCGCCCCCCGTGGCGACCGGCGTGTTCTTTGCGAGTTCGCCGGTCGCTAGAGGCGGCGACCGCTACGCTATCGCGTGAACTGCTCTACTGTGGCCCTACTTGGTTTTCGCACGCAGGCGGTTGGGCATTTCGCGGCCGGGGTCGAGCAGTTCCTTGGTGCCGTCGGGATGCTTCCTGATCTCGAAGATGTCGTAGAGTTCGCCCGCCGCGGTTCTCGATTCATAACGCAGCACCGCCCCGTCGATCGAGATGACCTGAAAGAGCTGCAGGTCTTCGCCCAGGCGAACGAACTGCTCGCGGGGCTCCCCGTCGGCAGGGCCGATCCGGTAAGGCTTCGGGCCGCTGAACGAGACCACGTAGATGGTGCCGCGACGGTTTGCGCCGTCGGCATCCTCGCCGGAGACCAGCCCCGTTCGGCTGTAGGCGTGGTCGTGGCCGGTGAGCACCATGTCCACGTTGTGCCGATCGAGGACCGGTTTCCATAACGTTCGCGTTGCGCTCTTTCGCCCCTGTGCGGTCGCGAACACCGGATGATGGAAGGTGATGATCGTCCAGGCGTTCGGGTTCTCCGCCAGCACTCGCTCGAGCCAGGGAACCTGGGCTTCCAGCTTGTCGCTGGAATCAAGCGAGATGATCCGTGTGCCCTGATAGTCCAGGTAGTACGCGGTCTCTTCGAGGCCCTCAGGTCCGTTTTGCGGCAGCGTGAACTGGGCTCGCCAGTGCGGCTCCGGGAAGCGGACCTTGGTATCGTCGCTCTCCTTGCGGGACATGTAATCGTGGTTTCCCGGCGTGCCGACAAAGGGCACCATGGCATTGACCCAGCTCATGCTGTAATGCCAGTCGCCCCATTCCTCGTCGTTGCCACGCCCGCTGGTGAGATCGCCGCCGTGCAGGGTGAAGGCCGCCTGCGGGGCGGTTCGCATCGCCTCGCGAACCACCCAGGGCCACATCGGCCGGAGATGGTTCTGCGAATCGCCGAAGTAGATGAACGAAAACCGCCTGGGGCGGGTGCTGGCGGTTTGGAACTGGAACCACTCGCTCCAGTTCGTGCCGTCCCCGACGCGGTAGGCGTATCGCGTCTCCGGCTGCAGTCCCGTGAATCTCGCGACGTGGATATGGCAGTCATGCAGGTTGGTCTTGAAGAAGGTCGTCTCGGCTGCGATCCTCTGGAGATGCTTGTCGAAGCCGATTCGCTTGGTCTCCTTCGCGTAGCCGCCCTTCGCGGCCGGGGCGATCTCGGCAAAGCCCGCCTCGACTTCAGTCGACGTACGCCAAGTGACCGCCTGTGTCGTGGTGGGGTCATCCTCCCAGGTCAGCACGATGCGGTCCGGCATCCGGGTAGGCCTGTACAGCTTGCTTTCCGTCACCGCGGGCGGGGCGCCGCTATCCTCCGGTTTGGTTGTCTCATCGGCCAGCGTGACCGGAGCGAACAGAAAGGCGACGGCCAGCAAGGCGGCAAGCATGCCGCGGTGCAAACCATCATTTTCTCGGCGGCAAGCCCACTGCGGCATCTTCAGACTCCTTCAAAGTGTGTTTGCTGTATGGCATGCGGCAAGCATAGACGCAGGGCGAGGAAACGAGAAAAGCCGCCTTCCCCTACGCGTCGCGGCAATTCGCCACAGGGCGAGCTGTCCCGACACACATGGGAAGCACGGCTTTCTCATTTTGCGTTGTCGTTCTCCAACGTCCCCGTGGTTGCGGCGGGCAACCGAGAGGACTCTCACTTCACGGCCGGCTGTGTGGTCGGCACGGATTCGGGCTCAACGGCCGGGCTTTGCTTGGCGGCCTCGGCCTCAATCTGCTCGATCGACTTGGCGTTAATGAACACTTCCGCCAATTTCTGGTCGTCCTCGCCGGCCTGGGCCTTGATCTGCTTGAACAGCTCGGCCGCCGGCTCGCGCTGACCGGTGAAGTGGTAGACAAACGCCAGCACCAACGCGGCGTCCGAGTCGTCGTTGTGCTCGCCCAGCCACTGCTCAAGCGAGCGCAGGTGCTTGACGAAGTCCTCCTGCTCGCCGTAGTTGCCTCGCAGGTCGAACAGCGAGTTCACCACCTCGGGGAACAAGGTGACCCCCCGGCGAATGGCCATCGCCGACGATTGGTAATCACCCGTGGCGAATCGCGAAACCGCGTAGGCGAGCTGGGCGTCGACGTTGTTCCCGTCCTCGTTGATGATCTGGAGGAAGTTGGTTGCCGCCTCGTCGTACTTACCCTCGCGGAACTGCGTCGTGCCGCCCACGACCAAGCGTTCAAGCTCCTCTGTGCTCAGGCGGGGCGCCTGGGGTTCCTCGGCCGGCAGAGCCTGCGGTGTCTCCGGCAACGGCGCCTCCAGTAACGGTGTCGGAGCGGGTGCCGCCTCAGACACCGGCGGCTCCGGCATGGCGATGGGAGGCGCCTCCGGGGTCGGAGTCTGCGGCAGCGTCACCCCCTGTGGTGGGGCTACGTACTGGTCCGGGCTCGCATACTGCTGCTGCGGAGCGGTCACCACTGACTGCTCATAGTACCCGGGTTGATCGTAGTAGACCGTTTGCGGGGCCGCGTAGACCGGCGTCTCCACCACCACTGGCTGCGGCACATAGACCGGACTGGTGACCACCATCGGTGGCGCGTAGACCGGGTAATAAACCGGATACACCGGCGGCGGGGCTACGCAGTAGCTGTAGAACCCGAACCCGAAGGAGAACGATGTCCGGTGATGCGAATGGTGCCGGTAATGCGGGGGTGGCGGGCAATCGGGTCGAACGAACGTTGGTCGGATCGGCGGCGGGCCGAAGAACCGCAGCGGGGGCCTGCCCAGCGTCGTAGGCATCAGGCCTCGTCCACCCGTCCGCTCCGAGTGGGGCGTCACGATCGAGCTGCCCGGCCGGCCGCGCATGTCGCCCCCCGATTGTCGTTGCGTGCTCAAGGGTTGTGGTGAAGAACGGGCGGTCGGAGCCGCGGTTTGAGGCAGACGGTAGGGCGTTGTCGCCCGGGCGGTGGGTGATACCGCCGTCTGTCTCGGCCGACCCTCGGTCTGCACGGATCGTCCCGGCGTCCGGGACGCGGCCGATGGCTGGGCGCCAGGTTGTGCTTGCCGGGTAACGGTTCGCGGGGTCGGTTGAACGCGAGTCACCGTGGAACGACTGGGCAGCGAGGGCTGCACCCGAGCGGTCGGTGAGGCCGAGGTCGGGCTCGTGGGCCGGGTGACACTGGGCCGTGCGTCGCGGGTGATAGTCGTGGGAGTTCGCGTAGACGCGCTCGATCGGCTCGGGATCGCGGTCGGTTGAGGCCGGCTGATCGTAGGTGACTGAGTGATGGTTCGCGACGGTGTCGCCTGGGGAATCGAGCGACTCGTTGCGCTGGGCAAGGGCGACGGCCGTGAAACCCGTGGACGAGATGAGGATACCGACGGTGCGGACCGCATCGATGACGAGGGCGCCGACCGCAGCGAACTGATGATGGATGGCGAAGATCGGGTCGAGCTGGTGGAACCGCGGCTGGGTGCGGTGATTCGGCTTGGCGAACCGCTCGACCTACTGGAAAGCGAACCGCTTGACCGATTGAAAAGCGAACCGCTCGACCTACTAGAAAGCGAGCCGCTCGACCGACCGAAAAGCGAGCCGCTCGACCGACTCGGCGTGCTGCGAGCCCTCGGCGAAGAAGCAACGCTTCGTGAAGGACTCGATCGTGCGGAGGACCTTCGCGCGCGTGACTGGGCCAGCGCGGCGTCCGCGGCTGCCATCAGTAACACTGTAACGCACAGATAGGCCACCATGTGGCAGGGCCTGCCTTGGGTCATCATGGCATGGCTCCTTCTATTCGAGCGGCGGACAGCATCCAGTGCACGGCACATGCCGTACCTTAGCAATAGACACGCCCCGATACCAACAGGTTGGTTGGGACACGGAGCCGCGGAGGCGGGAAGGGGGTGGCTCGCGTTGTATGTTCATTCATGATAATGGTTTGCGCGGGCCGCCCGGGGCAGGGAGCTTGAAGCCGAGGTAGCTAGCCGCGTTGTGGTAGCAGATGTCGGCGACCATGCCGCCGACGAGGGCGAGGTCGTGGGGCACCAGGCCGCGGGTCATGTCGCCGCCCAGGATGTTGCACAGAAGCCGGCGGAAGTACTCGTGGCGGGTGTAGCTGAGGAACGAGCGGCTGTCGGTGAGCATGCCGACAAAGCGGCTGAGCAGGCCCATCTGCGAGAGGGTCTCGATCTGTTGAGTCATGCCGTCGAGCTGGTCGAGGAACCACCAAGCGCTGCCGAACTGGAGCTTGCCGGGCAGGGTGCCGTCCTGGAAGTTGCCGATCATGGTGGCCAGCACGGCATTGTCGCGGGGGTTGAGATTGTACAGGATGGTGCGGGCAAGCTGGTCGGTGCGGTCGAGGCGGTCGAGCATTCGGGCGAGCGGGCTCGCGATCTCGAGGTCGCCGATGGAGTCGAAGCCGGTGTCCGGGCCCAAGCGGGCGAAGAGACGGCTGTTGCAGTTGCGCATGGGCCCGATGTGGAACTGCTGCGTCCAGTTTTTCGCGTGGTCCATGATGCCGAATTCGTAGAGCATCGCGGACTTGAACTGACGGGCCTCGACCGGACTGACGGCGGCGCGGGTCCGTAGCTTCTTGAAGATGGCGTCGATCTCGGTAGCGGTGTAGTTGTCGGCATAGGCGGTGTCGAGGCCGTGGTCGGACAGCCGGCAGCCGCAGGCGTGGAAGAAATCGTGTCGGCGGCGGAGGGCGTCGAGGTAGCCGGCGAAGTCGCGGATGTCCACGTCGGCGGCCTGGGCCAGCCGGTCCAACCAGGCGTTGAAGGCGGGCACGTCCTCGACGGCCATGCCCTTGTCCGGCCGCCAGGTGGGCAACATGCGGATGCCGAAGGATGCATCTCCGGCGACGGCCTGGTGGTGTTCGAGCGAGTCGGTCGGATCGTCGGTGGTGCAGACCAGGACGACGTTCATTTGCCGCATGATGCCGCGGGCGGAAAAGTCGGGCTGCTGGAGTTTGGCGTTGCATTCGTCCCAGATGCTACGGGCGGTCTGCGGGTTGAGCAGGCGGTCGGAGATGCCGAACGGCCGCTTGAGCTCCAGGTGCGTCCAGTGGTAGAGCGGGTTGCGCAGCAGGCGGGGCACGGTTTCAGCCCATTTGGCGAACTTCTCGTAGTCCGGAGCGTCGCCTGTGCAGTAGCGTTCGGGCACGCCGTTGGTGCGCATGGCCCGCCACTTGTAGTGGTCGCCGCCCAGCCAGATCTCGGCGAGGTTGCGGAAGCGATGGTCGCGGGCCACTTGGTCGGGCGGCAGGTGGCAGTGGTAATCGATGATCGGCAGGTCGCGGGCGAACTCATGGTACAGTCGCTTGGCCGCTTCAGTCTCCAGCAGGAAGTCCTCGGTGATGAATACATCCTTGGGCATATGCCAACCTCACGGGCGGTCAAACTGGACAAACTCTCTCAGGTTACGGAGCTTATCATGACATCGCTGCTTCCCGCCACGGCGGCCGCTACGGGAGACCGCCATCCAGCGCTGTCATGCTATAGACGGCTCCCTGCACGACCGGCCATACTACCGGCAACCGGCGAAGCTTGGAATGGAATCGACGCGAGGTCGAGGAACAGCGTCTTGGCGATTGCACCGGCGAGACGCTCACCACGGCGGGCAGGCCGGTGCCCAACCGGTAGGCGATGTCCAAACATATATGCGACGAACGGCAACAAGTTGCCTTGGTCCCGACGAACGGGAGTCGATCATGGCTGCGAAGGTCAAGGTGGGTGTCATCGGGTGCGGGAATATCAGCGATGCGTACTTCACGCATTGCGCCAAGCACGAGATCCTCGACATGGTTGCGTGCGCGGATCTGGATCTGGCCCGAGCCAAGGCCAAGGCGGCCCAGCACGGTCTGCCGCGGGCCTGTACGGTCGCGGAGCTGCTGGCCGCCGATCTGGACGTGGTCCTCAATCTGACTGTGCCGCGGGCTCACGCGGGGGTTTCGCTGGCGGCTTTGGCGGCGGGCAAGCATGTCTACAGCGAGAAGCCGTTGGCCGTCAGCCGCGAGGATGGCAGGAAGATCCTGGAAGCGGCTGGGTCGCGAGGCCTGCGCGTCGGCTGTGCCCCGGATACCTTCCTGGGGGCGGGCCTGCAGACCTGCCGCAAGCTGCTTGACGATGGGGCGATCGGCCGACCAGTGGCGGCCAGCGCGTTCATGATGTGCCCGGGACATGAGAGCTGGCACCCCGACCCCGCGTTTTACTACCAGCCCGGCGGCGGGCCGATGTTCGACATGGGGCCGTATTACCTGACCGCCCTGGTGGCGCTGCTCGGGCCGATCGACAGCATCTGCGGCCAGACCGGCAAGGCCCATGACCTCCGCACCGTCACCAGCAAGCCTTTGTGTGGTACCAAGATTCCGGTAGAGGTGCCGACGCACGTTGCCGGGCTGATGCGGTTCGCCCGCGGAGCACTCGGCACGCTGGTCACCAGCTTCGACGTGCAGGCCCATGCGATGCCCTGCCTGGAGATCTACGGCACGGAGGGCAGCATGGCGGTGCCGGACCCCAACACCTTCGGCGGGCCGGTGCGCGTGTGGGAGCGCGGCGCGAGCGCCTGGCGTGAGGTGTCGCTGACGCATGGGTATGCGGCCCCCAGCCGGGGGGTCGGCCTGGCCGACTTGGCATGGAGCCTGCGAGACGGGCGGGCCCATCGGGCAAGCGGCGAGCTGGCCTTTCACGTGCTCGATGCGATGCACGCCTTTCACGAGGCCTCGGATCGCCGACAGAGTGTAGCCAGCACGGCTCCCTGTGACCGGCCGGCCCCATTGCCGCCGGGCTTGGCCGAGGGCGTTACTATCCCGTAATGCCTTCTCGTCTTGGTGGGTTCCGCGCTCGCATGTGTGCCGGCGGGCAGGCGGTAGCGGCCGCAGCCTCTGGAGGCCGCTGGATGGAGATAGATCCTCAGGCGTCAGCCGCTACCAGAAGGCCCCATCCAGCGCTGTCATGTTAACGCGTCGGCGCAAGGGCTTTCGCGCCGATGTCGCGGCGGCAATAGGCCCCGTCGAATTGAATGCGGTCCACGGCCTGGTAGCAGCGATCTCTCGCCGCCTGCAGAGTGTCTCCCATCGCGGTGACGCCGAGCACGCGCCCGCCGGCGGTGAGGATACGTTGGCCCGCCTGGCGCGTGCCGGCATGGAACACGACGGTATCCTCGACGGTCGCGGCCGACTCCAGGCCGGTGATCTCCTTGCCGACCTCGTAGGGGCCCGGGTAGCCGCCGGAGGACATGACCACGCACATGGCCGGCCGTGGATCCCAGTCCAGCGTGATCTGGTCGAGACGGTTGGCCTGCACCGCCTCGATCACGTCCAGCAGGTCGGTCCGCAGACGCATGAGCAAAGGCTGAGTCTCCGGGTCGCCGAAGCGGCAGTTGAACTCGAGCACCTTGGGCCCGCCGGCGGTCAGCATCAGACCGGCGTACAGAATGCCGCAGTAGGAAACCCCGTCGGTATGCAGGGCGTCGATGATGGGTACGAGGATCTCGGACTCGATCTGGTGGATCGTTCGCTCGTCCGGGACGGGCGTGGGACTGTAGGCGCCCATGCCGCCGGTGTTCGGCCCGGTATCGCCTTCGCCGGCCGCCTTGTGATCCTGGGTATTCTCCATGAGGTAGATGGTGTGCTCGTCCACGAACGCCAGCACGCTGACCTCCGTGCCGACCAGTTTCTCCTCGACGAGCACGCGGTCACCGGCCGGCCCGAACTCGCGATGCACCATGATCCGTTCCAGGGCCATGATGGCGTCGGCCGGATCGTCGCAGACGATCACTCCCTTGCCCGCCGCCAGACCGGCCGCCTTGACCACCACGCCGGCCTCGCGGCTGGCGATGTAGGTCTTGGCGTCGCGGAACTTGTCAAAGATGCGAGCGTCCGCGGTCGGCACCGATGACTGCTGCATGAGGTGTTTGGCGAAGGCTTTGTCGCCCTCGAGCCGGGCTGCCGCCTTTGACGGTCCGAACGCCCGGATGCCCGCGGTGGCCAGCTCGTCCGTCAAACCCAGGCACAGCGGTTCCTCCGGACCGATGACCACCAAACCGATCTTCTCCTGTTTGGCGAACCGCACCAGCCCGGGCACGTCGCCGGCCTTGAGCTCCACATTCTCGGCCAGGCCCGCCGTGCCCGCGTTCCCTGGTGCACAGTAGAGCCGGTTGACTCGCGGCGAGCGGGCCAGCTTCCAGACCAAGGCATGCTCTCGGCCACCACTTCCAACCACCAACACCTTCATCAGCTCACCTTCGTTCCGTCGTCGAACGCGTTTGCGCCGCTCTTCGCCATGCCGTCAGCGGCCACGCTCGCATTCCCTGTGCCGTCGCGAACCGGCCGGAAAAGCGCCGCACGATGCGAATTGTGGCCGAATGTCCGCAGCGAGTAAAGCGGGTCACCGATGACCCCCGCCGATTCGTGGGAACCGAGTCGAATCGTCGATGGGAGGACCGAGTCCGCTTGCTGACGGGAGGACCGAGTCAACTTGTTGATGGAAGAGCCAGACATCAGGCACGAACGGCAACAAGTTGCCTTGGTCTTGGGACTGGCCCTCGCCGACTTTGCCACGCCTCCCGGCCGGTGCTTGAGCGCCACCCCGACCGCGGTTGCCCCTGGTGGTGGCTCGCGGTATGCTGAACAGTCCATGGGGGCGAAGTGCAACCTCGTGGCTAGAAAGTCCTCGATATGCAGATCAATCTCCTTTGTATCGGAGATGTCGTCGGGCGGCCCGGGCGATTCGCGGTTTCGCAGGCCCTGCCGTACCTCGTCAAGCAGCACGATCTTCACTGCGTCATCACCAACGCGGAGAACATCGCCGGCGGTTCCGGTCTGACCCCGCAGCTCTATGACAAACTGCGGCGCTATGGCGTGGATTTGGTCACCATGGGCGACCACATCTATCGTCGGCAGGAGATCATCCCGCTGCTGGAGAAGTCGGACCGCATCGTTCGGCCGGCGAATCTGGCGCCCGCAGCCGTTGGGCGGACCGTGGCCATCTATGAGACCCGGCCCGGTCCCAAGGTGGCGGTCGTCTCGCTCCTGGGGCGGTTGTTCATGAAGACCATGTCCGATTGCCCCTTCCGAGCGGCGGATCAGGTGCTTAGCCAGCTCCCCCGGGACGTGAAGATCGTCGTCGTGGACATGCACGCCGAGGCCACCAGCGAAAAGATCGCCATGGGCTGGCACCTCGACGGCCGAGTCAGCGTTGTCTTCGGAACGCATACCCACGTGGCCACCGCCGACGAGTGCATCCTGCCGCACGGCACAGCCTATATCACCGACGTGGGCATGACCGGCCCATACGACTCGGTGCTCGGTCGGCGCAAGGACCGCGTCGTGCGCACCATGATCACCAACCTGCCCTCCCCCTTCGACGTGGCCACCGACGATCCGCGATTGTGCGGCGTGCTGGTCAGCGTCGATTCCGCCAGCGGGCGGGCCACGCACATCGAGCGGGTATGCGTCGATCGCGCCAGTGGCCTGCTCAGCGAGCCCGACACGGAGCCCGACTGATGGCCGGCCCACGCCCCATCTTCGATCCCGATCGAATGAAGGGCGGCGCCGCGACCCCCGCACTGCCCAAGACGCTGACGCCCTCGCAGCTTAACGCCTTCGTTAAGCGGGTGCTCGGCGATCATCTGCCCGGAACGATCCACCTGGTCGGCGAGATCAGCAACCTGGCTCGGCCGGCCAGCGGGCACGTCTACCTCACGCTCAAGGACGAACGATCCGAAGTCCGATGCGTGATGTGGCGGTCCGCCGCCCAAACGCTCAAGTTCCAGCTCAACGACGGACAGGAGGTCATCGCCACCGGGTTCGTCGATGTGTACGAGCCTCGCGGGCAGTTGCAGTTCTACGCGCAGAAGATTGAACCGCGAGGCGTGGGCTCGCTCGAGCTGGCCTTCCGGCAACTCCGCGATCGCTTGGCGAAGGAAGGACTGTTCGAGCCTGGCCACAAGAAGCCCATCCCACGTTTTCCTCGCCGGCTTGCGATCGTGACCAGCGCGACCGGTGCCGCGCTCCATGACATCCTTCAGACCCTCCGACGACGGTACCCGTGCGTGGACGTGCTGATCGACTCGGTGCGGGTTCAAGGCGAGGGGGCGGCAAAGGAGATCGCCGCAGCGGTCAACCGCTTGAATCGCCACAGCAAGGCACTGGGGAAAATCGACCTGCTCATCGTCGGCCGGGGCGGCGGGTCGCTCGAAGACCTGTGGGCCTTCAACGAGGAGGTCGTCGCTCGGGCCATCTACGCCAGTGGTATCCCCGTCATCAGTGCCGTCGGGCACGAGGTGGATGTGACCATCGCCGATCTGGTCGCGGACCTGCGGGCTCCGACACCCACCGCCGCCGCCGAACTGGCCGTCCCCGTGCTTAGCGAAGTGCTCGAGACTCTGAATACCGCCGCCTCCCGACTTCGCAGAGCGACGGGCAACCTCGTGGATCGGCAGTCAGCCCGACTTCAGGCCGCCGCCGCTTCACCCTGGCTGCGCGATCCGCTGGCTTTGGTTCGACAGCAGGCTCAGCGACTCGACGAGACCGCGGCACGCCTGCAACTGGTTGGCGCGCAGATTCTCGCCTCCCGCAAGCACCGTTTGCACGACCTGCAACTGAGACTGGCCGGCGTGCAGCCGCGGGCATTGGCGCATCGCCGGCAGCGGCAGGTGGAAGACTTGGCCGCCCGGCTGCGATGGCAAACCGTTCGTCTGCTGGATGCCGCCCGCCAGAAGCTGCACGCCGATGAGATCCGACTGCACGATCGTCATCCGCGGTCGCTGCTCGGTCGGCATCAGGAACGGCAACGAGAGATCGCGGCGAGACTACACCGAGCGATGCAGGGCCTCATGCGAACCGCGAGCCATGCGCTCCGGCAGCATGACCACGCCTTCCTGGCCGTCTCATCGCGCCGCAGAGTCGCGATCGAGGGCGGCAAAGTCGAGCAGCTTGAGCGGCAACTCCAACGGACGGTACTGCACCGGCTTGCCTTGGCCGGCCCGCGGCTCGACGCTCTCGAATCGAGGATCGAGGCAACCAGCCATCACAAGACGCTCGCTCGCGGATTCTCATTGACTCGCGACGCCGCCACCGGGCGCATCATCGTCGCCGCGGACCAAGTCGCGCCCGGCCAGCAAGTCGTAACCCAAACCGCCGAGGGCGATTTCACCAGCAAGGTAATCGCTCCCGACTGATCCGATCGCAGTTCGTCTTGAGGAATTTGCAGAATCGCCTCCGTCGTTGGGGCGACGGAGGCGATCGTCTTGTGCGTGGTGATACGCAGGTTCCGGTCAGCGTTTTCGCCGAACCAGCCGCAGCATCAGCAGGCCGGTCGCAGCAGCCAGGATGGCAGGCCCAAGGCCCGCGGCACACAACGGTGAGCCAATCAGCAGATCCTCAGGGTCCGTTTCGGCCGCGGTTGTGCTCGGAACCGTTACCGTGATCGAGGTCCCGTTCTTGCCTGTCCCGCCTTGGTCGTCAACAGCCGTCACTTGGACCGCGTAGACCCCGGGATCGAGGAACACGTGCTGGACGACTTGCCCGGTGACGATCGGGCTGCCGTCCGCGAAGTTCCACTCATACCGCACCACTTGGCCGTCCGTGTCCGTGCCGGTTGCCTGGAACAGAACAGGCAAGGGCGCCTGGCCACTCGTCGGGTTAGCCTGCACGGAGACTTGAGGCGGATGGTTGTAGGGCGCCGTGACGACGATGCGAACCACGGAGTACCCTGATTCGCCCCGGTTGTTGGTCACCGTGAGTCGGGCGAAGTACTCGCCCGGCGTCGCGTAGCTGTGATCCGTGATGCGATCAGAGGAGACGTAGCCGTCGCCAAAGCTCCAACTGTAGGCCAAGTCGTCCGGCTCAGTCGTACTGATCGCCCCGCCGGCAAAGTGCACGGCCAAGGGAGCCGTCCCTGCTGTTACTGAAGGCACGATCGAAGCCTGAGGGGCGGTGGAAGAGCCGGCTGTCGTGAAGCTGCCCCGGCGTCCCCACGAGTAGCAGTTGTACGCGTTCCGCACGAAGATCCCGTATTCGTATTGCCCGGCCGGCAGACTGGCAAGATTCTGGTCCAGCCGCTCGACAATCGAGTTGGTAATGATCACCACACCCGGGGCAACCTGCTGGCCGACCTGATACTCGACCTCATCCGTCGGGCTCCAGTCAAGACTGCCGGTCGAGCTGCGAGCGATCACCACCCCGGCTACATCGTTGGCGGGATTGGTCCAGATCAGCATGCCCGTCGAGGCGGAACTCACCGCTTGGACTCCGGTCACCGGACTGGGCCAAGTCTTACCGGCCGCAGCGGCCTCCACCGCACGCAAAGCGTTCACCCGGCCGTGCCCGTAACGCTCGTTGTGCCCGGTCACCGGGTCAAAGGTTTCGTTCGGCGCCGTGATCTTGTCCGCCGTGTGCTCGACGATGTTGCGAACCTGCTCGGCGGTGAAGGTGTTGCTGATGCTGAAGACCAGGGCGGCCACACCGGCGGCCACCGGGCACGCCGACGACGTGCCGTTGAATGTACGGGTATACGCGGTGTCGGGGAAATCGATGATTTCCGGATCAGGAACCTCGACGCCGCCGACAATTCGCGTCGGCGGGTTGAAGCCCCTGGGACGCGGCAGCGGAAGCCCCGTGACCGGATCAAAGATCGGGAATTGGCTCTCGTCGATATCCACCGTCGCCATATCCGCTTCAAAGCAGTCACTGTCCAGCGGCAGCCCACCGCCCATGCTCCGCGGATTCCCAAACCCGCCGCCGGGTGCCACCACGGATTGCTCCGGACCGAAGTTGCTGTAACAGGTCAGCAGGTCGTTCCGCAACGTGGCTCCGATGGCCATGACACTCGGCAGTGTGGCGTAGACGTTGCCGAAGCTGATCGGCAACGTCTCATTGCCCGCGGAGAACATCACCAGCACCCCACGGCCGCCGCGACCTTCCCTGGCTACCTGGTCGATCGCGTCGCTGATCACGTCCGGCAGAAACAGATCCGCCGTGGGAATCGTTGGCAGTATCACCCCTCCCAGTCCCCAACTGTTGTTGATGATCATCGCCCCGCTGATTTCATGGAAGATGAAAGACTGGGCCACGTCCAGGTCGGTCACTGCCAGGGTGGCCCCCCAACGGGCCGCGGTGATCTGGCTCAGTGGGGCTACGCCGCGCACCCCAATCGTATTCGGCGAGGCGGCGATCAGGCCCGCGACCGACGTGCCGTGCCCCTCGACGGCGTACGGTAAGGCGGGGCTCGGGTCCGCGTCATTGTCGGCAAAATCAAAGCCGATCAGGTAGTTGTCGATCAGATCATCGTGTCGCCACTGTACTGCCGTGTCATTGATCCCCACGATCGCGTTCTGGCCCATCGTGTACTGCCAAGCCTCGACGGCTTTGATATCCGCCCCCGCGGCCGCGCCCGGGATCTGTCCCGTATTCTCCAAATGCCACTGCAGCGGGAACAGCGGGTCTTCGATCGGACTCTGATGCCACGTCAGGAGATCCTTCATGAGGATCGTCGGATGGCTGTAGACCACCCGCCCGCTTTGATAGAGACTCGCCGCCACCTCGAACGCGTCAGCGCTGGTCTCATCGAGTGGCTCGAGGACGTAAACCTGAGGTAGGCCGTTCACTGCCTGCGAGACCCGTGCGCCGTATTGGGCCGCCATCGCGTGGGCCGCCGAAGCCGATGTGCCCGGAGGAAACTTGGCCATCACTTGGCCCGTCGGAATCAGGCTGAGCGACGATCCCGGTAGACGATATACCGGCCGGGCCGTTCCGACGCCCGCCACTCCCAGGACCTGTTGCATCGTCGCTCGATCGGCGGCGTTGACGAACAGGCGACGGTATGGAAAACGCTTCGACAGATCGGAGATCACTTCGACAGAGGTGAAGCCTTCCGCGGCCAGATCGCGCAACACGGCGTCCTCCGCCCGGCTACCGTCCAGCTCGAGCAGCACTTCGCCGGCCACACGCTCCATCACGATGCCCCGCCCGCCGGAGTAGTACACGGCGGCCCGGGCGTCGCTCCCGCTCGTCGCGACCATCGCCGCAACAGCACAAACCGCAAGCCGCAGGCCGACCGCCAGATACCTGTCAACCCGGGACACCAATCCAACGATTTCCTGCCGCATTATCTCATCCTTGTCCAACAGCGCCCCGCCGATCATCCCAGGATCAGCTCGTATCCCCATGCCGGATGTCCAGCCCGACGCCAGGGTGTCACCATCCGAACCCGTTCGAGCCCTACGGCTTGAAACCGTAGATCAGGTACACCTCGCCGGCTTCCGTCTTGCCATCGGGAGAGGCGAGAATGGAGCTGATCATGATGTCGGCCCGCCCATCGCCGTCCACATCGCCCGCTGCCGAAACGCCTCGCGACTGCAAGCCGCTCAACGTCACGCCGCCGCCAAGGGCGTTCCCCGCCGCACGGCCAATGAAGCTCACGCCCGGCAGGTACGGCGTACCAATCTGGTCCAGCGAGATCGTCCCCGTCAGGTGCGACCCGCCAAAGACCACATAGACCAGCCCGCACCCGGTCAGATCATCCGGCTGGCCATCCAGGTTCAGGTCGTCGGCGTATCCATCCCCGTCCAGGTCCAGGCCGGCCGCATCCCCGTTGGCATCTTCTGCCCCGTCGGTCCCGCTGACGAATCGGAAAGACGGACTCGCGTTGGGCGCCGAGACCAACATGTCCGGGATGTTGTCGCCGTTGAAGTCGCCGGCGCTGGTCACCGCCGCGCCGGCCATGTCCCCGGCGTTCGCGCCGATCAGCATCATGCCGTGCCCGGCATCCCGAAGCTCGTTGAGCGTCGTCCCACCGGCCGGGCTCAACAGCGTCGTCCGACCACCGAACAGAATGAAGACCTCGCCCGAGCGAATGCCGCCCGCCGTCGTGGCCGTGTCGCAACCGATCAGCAGATCCGGGAACCCGTCGTTGTTGTAGTCGTCGCTCAGCGAGCCGCCGCCGTACAACACGCTGCCGATGTTCTCACCTTCCTGCCCGACGATCGTCACGCCCACCAGCCGGTCCGGGTCTGTGTAAGGATCACGCCCCAGGTCCTCCAGCAGGTAGTTGGATTCGATCTCAGGTTGTCGGCGATAGATCACATACACCGCACCTCGCGGCGAACTGGAGATCGGCGAGAGGTACGCCCCCGGCGCCCCGACCGCGAAATCATCCACACCGTCGTTGTTCAGATCGTAACAACCGGTAACCTCGCCCACCCGGTCCCCCGGGCCCGCCCCAACAATGTGGAACGGCCGGGACATCTCGTACTCCACGTCGCCCGGGCCGATGACAATTCGGAAATCTTCCGCTCCATAGCAGCGGGAGTAACCAACATCCTCGATAATGTAGTTGTGCGGCGCGGGGATGTTGAGGTTCTCGCCTCCCAGTTCTGCTTCCACCCCCGTGGGTAATCGATAGGGGAATTGGTTTGCTGGAGCCCCCGGCCGTTTGAGTTGAAGCATATAAATCGAGCCGGACTCAAAACGAGTGAGTGTGGGCAGAGTGGGTACATCAGTCCGCCGAACCGTGCGCAGCGGGGCGGAGACAAGCAGAAAATCGCCCGAGACCGAAACGCTGGCGCCGAACCGATTGGCTACCGATGTGCAATCGGTTGGCGTCGAACACTGTGACGTGGTTTGTCCGAGGATGCGACATCCGTAGGGTGGCAGAGCCTGGGCCATCTCGCGGTTGGAGCAGCGCGTTCCTGGACCGTAGAAGCCCGTACCCAGCACCCGCATTTGGCCAAAGTCAGGTTCCTGGCCGAAGGGCGCTCCGCCGTTTACGTTTGGCTCGCAGTCCGCGTTAACAAACCATCGCCCGCCGACATTCAATTCCGTCGTGGGCGGTGCGGGAGGGTCAATCTGGGTCATGAAGATCTGCTCGCCGCAGTAGTAGCCATATTCTGGGTGATTTGTCCCGCTGGGAATCATATGGCCCAACGCGGGCATGGCGTCCGCCAGCCGAGGCGGGTCGATCATCGCAAGGGTGTTCTGCCAGAAACCCTCGCACGGGAAGACCGCCGAGTTGTCATTTTCCTCACCGCAGACCGCCACGCGAGTGGGCAAGTTATCACCGACCCGCAAGGCCATCTGATTGAACACCTGTCCGACTTCCTGAAGCTGGAGAACCCGGTCGAAGTGGCGACTTTGGGCCGTACGGCTCGCCAGCAGTGGGTTTCGACTCGATACAATCACCACCCCGCCCCGCAGGAAATGGCCGTTGTTCTCCAGCCGTCCAAGGCCCACGAGTCGGGAAGGATGCAAACCGGTGGTTACTTGGTTCCACAGACTGAACGAGTTACAGAACGGGAAGCTGAAGACCAGCTCGCTGATACCGTCGCCATCCTGGTCGGGGATGATGGTGACCAGACGCATGCCTTCGGTTTCATAAGCCGGGCAAGGATAGCCGTCCACGGTATAGGGGATGGATCGGCCGGCACGGGCCAAGTCGGGATCGGTCAGGTAATCACCGGGGTAGGGGTTCGGGATGATGCCGCTGAAGATCACGCCGGGCAGGGTCGTCTGGCCGATGCGGTTGACGTTGTAGTCGCCGGAGTACCGGTTGGGTGAACCGTAGATCAGATAAGCCTCGCCCGCCCCGCGGCCCTCCAGGCGGAACAGGAACGGCTTGCCATACTGGGCCGTCAGCAAGATCTCGTTGCGACCGTCGCCGTCGTGGTCGTCCGCCGTGATCATCGCACTGCCGAGGTAGTCCCGGAAATTCGCCCCCTGGAAAACCGCTCCCTGGAACGGTCCGCTCTGAGCGATGACCCGGTTGTCGGAGCCGACCTTGGTCGACAAATTGCCCACCCAGAACGTCTTGGGAACGATGCTCACCGTGCCGGGGGCGTAACTCGTGACCATGTCGCCTTCCGCCGGAGTGACCGTGACGCCCATGAAGAACGTGCCTCGCAGGCCCGTCGTGTCGAAATCGTGGTACTTGCGGTAGGCGTCCAGGCCCTCTACCAGCGTGATTCCTTCCGCGTCGGGATCGGGTTCCGTCTCATCGCCCGCCCGGAAGACCCGGAAGACCCGGACCGTGCCTTCGCCGGTCCGCAGGTTGGTCGTCCAGTTGACCCGAACTGTCTGGCCCGCAATCACCGAAGTCGCCGTCAACGGCGTGGTCACCCGGAGAACACTTGCTCCGCCGCTTCCGCCGTTGCCGCCGTTGCCTCCACTGCTCCCGCTGCCTGCGCTACGGATGAACACCGGCCCGGGCCCGTAAGCGACCAGCGGGGTGGTCATGTCGTTGAGCAACTCGGCACCGACGTAGTACTCGCCGTCCGCCAGCTCGGTCGTATCCCAGCTCGTGCCCCCATCAGATGGTGCAAAAGTGGCGATGGTGACCTCGTTCCCGTTCCCGAATACCTCGTCCAAGTCGTAGAAGACCCGCACTTGGGCGGCAGAGACCGTGGGATCGTTGGCCGCCACGGTGATCTGCACAAACTGACCGGGCTCGAACTGCACGCTGGCCGCGGGGGCCAGCACGCGAAGGTAAGCCCCGGCCGCCACGGCAATCGTTCCCGGTGCGCTGGAACTGGTCGCAACCCCGGTCGGGGTGGTGATCGTCGCACCAATCGTGTACGTGCCCGTCGCCAGACCGCTGGTCTGGAACGTCGCCTGGAGCGTACTCGAGTTGGCTTTGCTCCCCGCCGCGAATGCGACTTGGCTTCCCCCCGCTCGCTGGTAATACACCTCGTAGTCGAAGTCCGAGACATTGGCCTGGAACGCCACGCTCACATTCGTGTCCGACCCGACGCTTGCCGCGGTCAGAGGAGAGATCCAACTGATCGAGGGCGGCGGCTCCAGGACCACAGGGGCCGGGGCGTACCCGACCGCTATCCCCGATCCGCTCGTCGCGGTGATGCCCAAATACACCGTACCGGCCGACAGACTCGCCGTCGCCATCTGCACGAACTTGTTCGTGCCGCTGGCCAGAGCGGTGGCGTACACCACCTCGTCCCCAGTGCCGGGGATACCATCGCGGTCGTAGAACGCGCTCACCATGATCGCTTCGCCCGACGGGCCGGTCGCGTCATAGGTGACCGTCACCAGATTCCCTAGAGTGATAGTCTGAGGTACCGACGGGCTGTGCACAACGACCCCAAGCCCCCCGGTCGGCGTGGTGCCTGGAACCGGACAGCCTTGGCCCAGTACCAACGGCAAGGCCAGGAGGCCGGCCCACAATGCCCATCCCCGGTGCGACCGACGAATGCTGCTCATAACCTCATGCTCCATTACCAATTATGTCCGCAGGGAGTATCGCTCCTGGCCAGTCCTCGCCGCAGGAATACGCCGCTCGCACCGACCGTAGAAGGTCTCCAACCTATCATCGTGGCCACCAAGGTTCCTGTCAATCTTGCCCGCGGCTCAGGATCGCTTGAGGGATTCGGGTATCTAGCCCGGCCAAAGGCATTCAACCACGAGGCGGCAATGGGTCGATGAACAAGCTTTGGCAAGGGGCTCGACCTCATGGAGGAGGTGAGCGATGAAATCGCAAAAAACCAGCGCTGCCGCGCTGTGGCTGTCCTGTCTCGGAACACAAGATCGCGGTCCCCACACCGCTTGGATCTCCAGCTACCTGCCCTGGGTCCAACTTCAGTTGGCGATCTGGGCTTGCGGGGGGCCGAAGACCACTGAGGGCCAGCACCATGCATACGATGGTCTGGTCCAGGGAGCGAAGGGGGATCTCTTCTTGCCCTTCGTGCCCCCGGCCCGTGCCTTTGAGGCCGGGCGACAGGGCTGACCGGACCGGCTGACGGCCCGAGTGCGCGTTCCCAAGAGGGCGACCTACCGGATCTCGCCCGGCTTCTCGTCGTCCACGAGGATCTTCTGGATCGCGCTGCGCACCACCGTGATCTTCACGTTGGCTGACTCGTCAACCTTCAAGGTCACCTCGCTGTCGCTTACCGATACCACCGACCCAATGATACCCCCGATGGTCATGACCCGATCATTCTTGCCGATCGCCGCGAGCATTTCCTGCCGCTTACGCTTGTCTTTGCGGTTTCCGCTGATCAGGATGACGTAGAAGACCACGATGGCCAGCAGCATGGCGTACATCAGGCTCGATCCGCCGCCGCCGTTCTCCGCAAGCACAAGCATCAAGGGCATCTCAATCATTCGGTCGCTTCCCCAGTCAGGGACTCGTTCGCCAAAGGTTCCTGGGCTACCGGGAACTCGGCCAGCATCGTCGCCCAATCTCCTTGCGGAATCAAGTCCCGCAGCCGCTGCATAAACCGCTGGAAGAACCACAAGTTGTGCACCGACACGAGCATCGGGCCCAGCATCTCGTGGGCCAGGAACAGGTGTCGAATGTAAGCCCTACTGAACTTCTGGCAAGCCGGGCAGGGGCACCCTCCTTCGAGGGGCTCGTCCTGTCGGCGATAGCGCTCATTGCGGAGCTTCATGGTGCCCGTTGCGGTGAACGCGCAGGCGTTGCGGCCGTTGCGGGTGGGCAGCACGCAGTCGAACATGTCGATGCCGGCCCGGACGGCGGCGAGGATGTCGCACGGCTTCCCTACGCCCATGAGGTACCGCGGCCGGTTGGCGGGCAGCGAGGGCACCAGCTCGCGGAGCACAGCCACCATCTGGGCATAGGGCTCACCCACCGACAGGCCACCCACCGCGTAGCCGGGGAAGTCCAGCTCGATCAGCCGCTCGGCACACGTTCGCCGCAGGTCGTGGTACACCCCGCCCTGGACGATTCCGAACAGGGCCTGATCCGACCGCTGGTGGTGCCGGCGGCACTGCTCGGCCCAGCGGACGGTTCGCTCGACGGCTTGTCCGGCCACCGCGCGATCCGACTGGCCTGGCGGGCACTGGTCGAAGGCCATGATGATGTCCGCCCCGAGCTGGTTCTGGATCCGCATGGACGATCGCGGGTCCAGGTGGATGTACTGCCCGTCGAGGTGCGAGCGGAAGGTGACGCCTTCGTCGGTGATGCGGTTCAGCTCCGCCAGGGAGAAGACCTGGTATCCGCCGCTGTCGGTGAGGATGGGGCGGTCCCAGCCCATGAACCGGTGCAGGCCGCCCAGCTCGGCTACCAGCTCGGCCCCCGGTCGCTGGCCAAGGTGATAGGTGTTGGCGAGCAGGATGTCGGCCCCGCTGTCGCGGACCTGATCGGGCCAGACGCCCTTGACCGTGGCCCGCGTGCCGATGGGCATGAAGGCGGGCGTGCGAATCTCGCCGTGTGGCGTGACCAACCGTCCGTGCCGGGCGTGGCCCGCCGGTTCACTCTCAATGATCTCGAAAGTCAGCATACGGCCGCATCTTACCATTTCCGACAGGCCGATTCGACGATGCCCACGTTTGTGCCTCGAACGGGCCTCCGGTCTGTGTCCGTGAGGCCTTTGGGTAGTATGACAGTGCTGGATGGGCCTTCTCTTGTAGTGGGGTTGGCTCTCTACAGGCCTTTGATGCGGATGTTGCGGAACTCCACGGGGTCGCCGTGGCCCATGAAGCCGATGTGGCCCTCGGTGTGGTGACGACCCGGATGGTCGCTTCCGTCGGGGGCCTTCTCGATCTTGCTGAGGTCAACGTCGAGGATTTTCGTGCCGTTGACCGCGACCTGAATGCGCGGGCCTTTGGCGATGACCTCCTGGTAATTCCATTCTCCTGTCGGCCTCAGGTAGCCGCGGTGAGCCCCGGCCACGCCGTAGACCGACCCGTGGACCTGCCAGTCCTTGAGGTTCTTGTATTTGGGATGCCCGTCGTCGAGGATCTGGAGCTCCATGCCCGCGAAGGCGGGGTTTCCCTTGAGGGGCGAGCGAATGGCCAACCCGTTGTTGCCCCCCGGGGGCAGGCGGAACTCGAAGCGGAAAGCGAAGTCGCTGTAGGGATCCGCGGTGAACAGCGTCCCGCCGCCCTGCTTGAAGCGTAGCACGCCGTCGACAGCCTCATAGCTGTCGGTGGCCCCGATCCATCCTTCGAGATCCTTGCCGTTGAACAGTGTCTTGAAGCCCTCCTGGCTGCGGCTCTGGAGCATGCGGTTGGCGTCGTCCGCCCCGATCTCGCGGATGAAGACATTGCGGAAGCGCATCTCGCCGCCGTGGGTCTGCAACTGGATCGGGCCGGCCGGCAGCATGGGCCGGGCACGGTCCCAGAAGTTCTCCATGACCGCGTCTTTGACGATTGTCTGCCCGTTGAACGTGACCGTGACCCGCTCGCCGAGCATGAGGATGCGGAAGCTGTTCCACTGCCCGATGGGCTTGTCCGCCTTGACCAGCGGCCATTTGCCCTCGGCTTCGTTCTGATTGTTCCACAGGGCCCCGGAGCCCTTGTCGCAGCCGTTTTGCTGGTCGCGGGGATTGGCCGGGTCCCAGATTTGCACCTGCGGGCAGCCGCGAAGGTAAATGCCGCTGTCGGTGTTGGGGCTCATCATCCGCCATTCCAGCAGCAGCTCGAAGTCGCGGTAGTCCTTCGCCGTGGTGAGGTAGACGCCGCTGCCGTCGTTGATGATCTCGCCGCCCTCGGCCCGC
>Ga0123329_1000125_pt1 | contig 72478 bp, 63 predicted proteins | sample BioC12SIPDNA_FD_89703 | JGI IMG/M metagenome (GOLD analysis project Ga0123329, IMG submission 89703) | Anaerobic biogas reactor microbial communites from Washington, USA - Biogas_R1_B C12 SIP DNA | ecosystem: Engineered > Bioreactor > Anaerobic > Unclassified | place: Washington, USA | collected...
ATTTGCACATCAAAGATGGTCTGCTCGCTGAGCAGCGGGTGGTGCCCGCCGGTCAGGGAGATGGACAACTTCGCGAGCTGATTGCCGCTCTGGCGGCGCGAGGCTATGATGGGTTTGCGTCGCTCGAGCCGCACCTGGCTAGTGCAGGCACGTTCAATGGCTTTTCAGGGCCCGAGCTGTTTGAGGTGGCTGCCAGGGCCTTTCGTGATGTGTTGCAGCAGGTCGGCGCTCTGGAAGGCTAGAGGGAGGGCTAGATGACCCACATCGACAAGGTCACCAAGGTCGTGGTGCCGGTGGCTGGCATGGGCACACGCCTGCTGCCAGCTACCAAGTCGCAGCCCAAGGAGATGCTGCCCGTGGGGCGCCGCCCCGTGGTGCAATACGTCGTCGAGGAAGTGGAAGCTGCGGGCGTTAACCAGATTCTCTTTGTCACCGGACGCAAAAAGACGGCCATTGAGGACCACTTCGATACTGACCCAGAGCTGGTGCGCCTGCTTTCATCGGGCGGTGGCTATGCGCTGCTTGAAGAGTTGGCGTATACCGAGACCGAAGCGCGTTTTTACTACACACGACAGAGTGAACCGCGCGGCCTGGCCGACGCCGTGTATCACGGGCGCGAGTTTGTCGGCCAAGACCATTTTGTGGTGGCCCTGGGCGATTCGATCATCAAGAACAGCAATGGCGGTAGCTTTTTGCATAAGATGATCGCGGCACACCTGGCCAGTGGCGCCGCCTGCACCGTGGCCGTCGAAGAGGTCGACCCTGACGAGGCATATCGCTATGGCATCGTCAAACCGGCAGCAGGGCAGACGGATTCTGACGATTTCGCCGTTGAAGACCTGATCGAAAAGCCCCAGCCGGGTACGGCGCCCAGCAACCTCGCCATCGCAGCGCGCTATGTGTTCAGCCCGCTGATCTTTGACGCCATCAGCCGTACGGCGCCCGACCGCAAGGGCGAGCTGCAGCTGACCGACTCGATTCGCCTGCTGATCCAGCTCGGGCACCCAGTGCGCGCCGTGTGCCTCCGGCAGGACGAGCGACGCTATGACATCGGCAACTTTGAGAGTTACTTTAAGGCGTTCATCGACTTTGCGCTCGCCGATGAAAAGTACGGCTACATGGTGCGGCAGTATGTCAAGCGCAAGGCGCGTGACCTCTAGCCTATGAAGACCGTACAATGCTCTGCTCCGGGCCGCTGCGGCATCATCGGCAACCCTACCGACATGTATGGTGGTTCGGTGATCTCGTGCACCATCCCTTTTCGCGCGCATGTGACCATTGAGCCGTGCGATGGCATCGAAGTTGTCACCGCCGGCCAGACCAGGCGCTTTGAGGCGCCAGATGATCTGGACCTGCGCGATGACCTTTTTGATGTCGCGCGGGCCGTTCTGGGGTATCTGCGCAATGAGACGTTGACCTGTCGCATCACCTACGCCTCTGATGTGCCCATGTCCTCAGGCGTTTCCAGCTCTACGGCGCTGCTGGTGGCGTTGGTGTTTGGCCTGATGCGCTACCAGGGCAATCAGGCGCACCTGTATACGGTCGCTGAGGTTTCGCGCTACATCGAGCTGAACCACTTTCGTGTAGTGTGTGGCTATCAAGATGCCTACATGTGCACGTTTGGTGGGCTCAACTATATGGATTTCCGCAATAAGCAGTTCTATCGTCATGCAGCTGAAGAGCTCTATGCCACCATCGAGCCCTTGACGCCCTTTATTAGCGAGCTGCCACTGGTGTTGGCGCATACCGGAGTGCAGCACTCTTCAGACGCGGTGCACAAGCCGTTGCGCGAGCGCTGGCTCGAGGGTGACCCCGAAGTGCGCCAGGGCTATGAGGAGATCGCGCGCCTGGCCCAGGAGGGCAAGAAGGCCCTGCTCGCCCGCGATTGGCCCCGCCTGGGCGCATTGATGAACCGGAACCATGCCATTCAGCGCGACCTGGGCGGATCGGGAGAGTCGAATGAGCGCCTCATTCAGGCAGCGCTCGCTGCAGGGGCTCTGGGCGCCAAGCTGGCCGGCGCGGGCGGTGGTGGCACCATAATCGCTTTGCACCCAGAGCCGGAGGTGCTCGAGCGCGCTTTTGAGCAGGCCGGCAGTGAGCGCATCTTTAGGCCCCAACCCGGCCCTGGCGTCTGCCTTGACGAGGAGCATGAACACATCGCCGCCACCATGCAAAACAGACAGCCCGTCGGCTAGCCGACGGGCTGTCTGTTTTGGTGGGCAGGATAGGACTCGAACCTACGGCCTCCACGATGTCAACGTGGCGCTCTAACCAGCTGGGCTACCTGCCCCAACGACGGTCATTATAGCCGATTGGTGCGGTCATGCAAGTTGACATGACAAGTTGGCTATGCTAATCTTGCAATACCCTGGTGGGGTATATGTTGCAAGGGAGGACGCCATGGCCGAACCGTCACCGGAACTTGTGGTCACCATTCTGGGCAACAGCCGCAACGAAATTGCCTGTCGCGGTGGTTGAGGCCCCCGTCGGTCTTCGTTGGAGACCGCAGACTTCACTCGCGACTACTTGCGGCGCTTTTACGGGGATCGGGTTCAGGTAGTCTATGATGATGTTGCCGATCCTCAAGCCTATGAGCGACACCGAGGCAAGATCGCCAAGGCCGAGCAGGGGTTCTGTGTCTATCCGCTGGTCTATATCGATGATGACTTGGCCAGCGTCGGCAACGCCGAATACTATCAGGTGTTGCGCTTTGTGAGGCGCTATTTTGAAGTGATGGAACAGCAACGGTGAAAGAGAGAGCCCGCGTAAGCGGGCTCTCTGCTGTTACTCGCTGCTATCTTTGATGGATGGAGCCTGCGGCGGCGCCTCGCTACTGGCCGCGGCTTCGTCCTCGCCGTTCTCTCTGGGCTTGGCCTCGGCCTTGAGCGCCTCGCGATAGGCGTCTAGCTTGAGCTGCACTTGATGGTAGATGGTCCCCTCTGGATAGTCACCATTTTCATCCAGCTCGCCCGCGGGCATGCCAGTGAGCAGCTCAAGGCCTTCTTCGATGGCCGCGACGGCATAGACGTGGAACTTGCCCTCGCGGACCGCCGCGGTGACGTCGTCACGTAGCATCAAGTGCCGCACATTCGAGGCCGGGATGAGCACGCCGTGTTCGCCGGTTAACCCGCGTTCGTGGCACAGGTCGTAGAACCCCTCAATCTTGGCGTTGACACCGCCGATGGCCTGGACCTGTCCAAACTGGTTCACAGAGCCGGTGACAGCTAGGTTTTGCTTGATGGGCACATCGGCCAGGCTTGAGAGCAGGGCATAGAGCTCCGTCGATGAGGCGCTATCGCCCTCGATGCCGCCGTACGATTGCTCGAACGTCAGACTGGCTGCAACCGACAGGCTGTGCTGTTGCGCAAAACGGCTGGCCAGATAGGATGACAGGATCAACTGCCCCTTGTCATGGATCGGTCCCGTCATCTTGACCTCGCGGTCGATGCTGACGATCCCTGCGCGCCCCAGATAGGTTCGTGCCGTGACGCGCGAAGGCATGCCAAAGGCAAACTCGGCCGTCTGTGCTACCGAGAGCCCGTTGATCTGTCCCACCACCGCGCCGTCGGTGTCAATCAGCACCGTGCCATCGGTGATGCTCGCGCGATACCGTTCGGCTACATAGTCCAGTCGCTTGCGACGTGCCTCGACTGCATTTGCTACATCGTCGGCGGTGCTCAGATCTCGGCCAGCCCGCCCGGCGAAGAACGATGCCTCGCGCACGATGTCAGCCACCGTCGAGAACCGTGTGGTCATGCGCCCCTGATCCGACACCAGCCGCGAAGCCTCATCCACCAGCCGTGCGACGCCGTCGGGCGACAGATGACGCAGTCCTTCGCGTCGACAAAGGTCACCCGCGAACTGGGCATAGTCACGCAAGTGCTCCTCTTCACGATCGATCAGGGTAACGAATTCGGCCTTGACCTTGAACAGCTCACGCAGATCCTCGTCATATGATGCCAGGAGTTGATGCAGCATCGGATCGCCAATCAACACCACCTTGACGTCTAGGCGGATGGGCTCGGGCTCGAGCGTCGAAGCGGCCACAAGGCCATAGAACTGGGCCATCTCTTCGATCTTGATCTCGTGGTTGCGCAGGGCCCGCTTGAGCGCCTCCCAAGAGAGTTGGTTCGAAAGCACCTGGCGCGCGTCGAGCACCAGATAGCCCCCGTTGGCGGCATGCAGGGCCCCGGCGCGTATCTGGGTGAAATCAGTGACCATCGTGCCAAACTCGGTACGGTGCTCGATGCGGCCCACCAGGCGGTGATAGGTGGGGTTGTCCTCAACGATTACTGGCGCGCACTCGCAAGCCGGCACGCTCGAGAGAACATTCACCTCATACCGTCTGAACCAGCGCTCGCTGCTATCTCGCCCAGGTATGGGCAAGGGCATCGCCTCTTCCTCGTGCCCCATGAAGCGTTCGACGTTGGCCACCACGTCGTCTCGCACTGCGCGCAGATAGGTGATCACTTTTTCGCAGTCAGCAAAGGACTCGAGCATCTCGGCGATGAGGTTGTCCACCACAAAGCCAGCGATCTCCCCGTTAATGTTCTCGATGGCCTTGCGGCTCTCGCGGTCGAGGTCGCGCGCCTCACGCATGGCCCGATCGAACTGCTCCTGGAGCTCGGGCCTGAAAGACTCGTACTTTTTCTTGATCTCAGGGTCGAGCTTTTGATAGGCCTCGGCAGTGAGCACCTCGCCGTTCAGCATTGGCGCGATTGCCAGGCCCGTCTGCGAGCGGATCAGAGCAAAGTTACGCTCGTTGAGATAGCGCTCAAGCTCTTCATACAGAGCCTGTTGGCGCTGCTGCATCTGCAATAGGAGCTGTCGCCGCCGATCCTCGTACGGCTGCCCTTCAAAAGTGCGAGGGATCTCTTCGCGCAGGCGTTCGACCAGACGGGCCATCTGATTGCGCAACTCGACGGCGCGCCCAGACGGCAGGCTGACGGCCCTAGGCGCACGGGCGTCTTCAAAGTTGTAGACATAGCACCATTCGGGGGGCGCTGGGCGGGTGGCGGCGTGCTGATCGAGAAAGCGGCGCACCGCAGTGGTGCGGCCCGAGCCCGCCGGCCCGACGGCAAAGATGTTATAGCCATCACCAGGCATCTCAACGCCGAACTCGATGGCGCCCACAGCACGATCTTGACCAATGACCCGCCGCAGCGGCGGCAGCTCGGCCGTCGAGTCAAAGCCGAACAACGCAGGGTCGGTACGCCGCGTCAGTTGTTCCGGGGTCAGTTCGAGACGATGGTTCATGGCGTTACCTCATGCAGTGTTGATCGTCGGTAGATTATAGCATGTCATCTGCGAGGCAACAATGTTGACTAATATACTCATAAAAAACACCATTGAGCGTGCAGTATCACTATCGCTCGTTTCGCTCCAGGTTGAGCCAGGCGCACTCCTCGGGCGTGAGCACGATCTCGAGAGCGCGCAGGTTCTCGGCGAACTCGCCTGCATTGGCTGCGCCCACCAGTGGAAAGACCTTGAGCGGTGTATGTAGCACATAGGCCAGGGCCACCTGTGGCACGCTATAGCCTCGTTCTGCGGCCAACTGGGCCACGCGGTCGAGGCGCTTCAAGTTGACCTCGTGCAGATAGGCCGTGCGTGCAGCGCTATCGAGCAGTCGTTCGGCCTCAGGCAGGTTCTGCCGCGAGAGGCGCCCCGAGAAGAGCCCGCGCCCCAGCGATGAGTAGGCGAATATCGGCATCCCGCTAGATTGATACCAGGCGCGTGCGTCCTGGTTGGTGGGTCCGCTGATCGACACGCAGCCCGGACCCCACGGGTCCAGCACCTGCTCGGCCAGGCCAAAGTTAGGACTGCTTGCCACCATGGGCGTCAGGCCATGGTGCGCGGCGTAGGCGTTGGCCTCGGCGATGCGTTGATGTGTCCAGTTTGAACCGCCAAAGGCACGGATGCGGCCTTTGGCGTGGTGCTCGTTGAGCGCATCCATGATGATGCCCACTGGCACCTGAGGGTCGTCACGGTGCAGCAGGTAAAGGTCGATATAGTCGGTCTGCAGGCGCGCCAAAGAGTCGTACAGGTCGGCAGACAGGTCATAGGGCGTCACGCGCGCACGGTCTTGATTGTGGTGGCAGCCCTTGCTCAAGATGAACACTTGCTCGCGGTTGGCGCGCGCCTGCAGCCAGGCGCCCAGGCAACGCTCGCTCTGGCCACCGGCATACACGTGGGCGGTGTCAAAGGCATTGCCGCCCATGCTGAACACCCCGTCGAGAAGCTCAAAGCTACGTTCGCGTTCTTGAATGCTGACGATCATCGTCCCCAGCACCAGGCGGGCAACTGGCACCGGCACGCCGGCTACCTGACCGTAGGGCATCGCATTACGCATGGCACTACCTCGCGTCGAATGGATAACGTACGCCAACCGCATGCCGGGCCGCATCGAGCGTAGCCGCGATGGCGATCGATTCATCCAGCGGCATGGCATCGCTCTCTAGGCGAGCGGCACGCACACAGGCCATCACCTCGGCGGCCTCATAGTGGTAGCTGGCGTCGCCACGGGTGGTGATAGGCTCGCCATGCAGCGGTTCCAGCGTCGCCTCGGTGGCATGCCAAAAGGCCGGGATGGTGATGCGCCCCCCGGTTCCATCGATGCGTGCCATCTGGGGCGTGTTGGTGCAGATGGCGCAGGTGAGCGATGCCAGTCCGCCGCCTGCAAAGGCCAGGGCAAGAGCCGTCTGCTCGTCTACACCCGTCTCGCCTACGGCTGCGGTGGCTTTGATGCGTGTTGGTGGAGAGCCAAAGACCATGTGTGCCAGCGAGACCACATACACGCCTACATCGAGCAGGGCACCGCCAGCAAGTGCCGGGTTGAACAATCTTGAGGCGGGGTCCACTGTCCCGGCAAAGCCAAAGTCAGCGGTGACGAGGCGGGGCTCGCCGATGCGCCCCTCGGCAAGCCAGGTACGCACCTGTATCATGACGGGATTAAAGCGGGTCCACATCGCTTCCATCAGAAAGGCGCCGTGCTGTCGTGCGCTGGCAACCAGCGACTCGGTCTGAGCCAGATTGGCGGCAAGGGGCTTTTCGCAGAGCACGGCCTTGCCTTGCTGAAGGCAGAGTTGTGCTGTCTCCAGATGAAAGGGGTGTGGCGTGGCTACATAGATGGCCTGTACGTCAGGGTCAGAAGCCAGTGCGGCGTAGCTGTCGTAGGCGCGCTGGGCGCCATGAGCGCTGGCAAAGGACTCGGCACGTTCGGCGCTACGCGAGCCCACTGCCAGCAGGCGGGCGTCGGGCAGGCGCTCAAGGTCAGCGGCAAAGCGTTGGGCAATGCGCCCGGGCCCCAGAATGCCCCAGTTGAATCGATCTAGCATACCAGCTCTCCTCTAGATGGATAGTGCGATTAGAATCTGCGCCAGATAGTAGCTGCTGAGGCAAAAGATGGGTAGCCAGGCTGCACGCCTGACGAACCGCCCCCAGGCCAGCGATAGATCTGACGCCACAAAGAGCCAAGCGCCCAGCACCCCCAAAAGCGTGTGTGTCGCGTCGAGTGCCAGGTGCCGCGTTAGCGCACGCCAGGCCATCGTGGCAATCACCAACCCATAGATGGCGACCGGCGCCCGCATCGCTCCAGCGCGCGGGAGCACCGCCAAACCGAGCAGGGCCAGCAACAGCAAGCTGGGTGCCAGCGCCCAGAGCGGGCCGAGTAGCGCTGACTCGCTGGTAAAGGCACAGATGTAGGCCCCCTGCGCCAGCAGAAAACATGTCAGCCCGGCGACAAACCGGTCGCGAGGCAGCATCAGCAGCACATCACCCGCGAGGGCGCAGCCCAGACCGATGATGATCCACAACCCCACCGCAGGGCGTAACGGACACCGCAAAATAGCTACGACCAGAATCAGGGACGTAGCCAACGGCTTGGTCACATAGTACAGCTGTCTGGGCCCGCGTGCATCGCTGTAGACCGCTAGGGCCCCTATACCCAGCGCCAGCAGACTCAGGAGCAGAGTAGCAGCGTCGCTTCCGCCCATCGTGCCCTCACTGTGGCGATCGAGGCCATACTAGGGCTGGCGGGCCCTGGCGTCAAGGCCTGGCTGGCTTGCCCGCATCATGTATCCGCACTTACAATGGCCTCAGCAGCTCAACAGGAGTACAGTCACGATGCGCCAGCTATCCGTCAGCCCGAATGGCCGTTATCTCGTTTACGATGACGGTGCCCCCTTCTTTTACCTGGGAGATACGGCCTGGGAGCTCTTCCATCGTACCACACGCCAAGAGGCCGAGCTGTACCTGTCGAACCGCGCCGCGAAGGGGTTCACTGTCGTTCAGGCGGTTGTTCTAGCCGAGATCGACGGTATCGATGTGCCTAATGCTTATGGGCATCTGCCATTGAACGACCAGGACCCGGCGCGCCCCAATGAGGCCTACTTTGAGCATGTGGACTGGGTTGTGCAGCGGGCTAACACGCTTGGCATTTACGTGGCGCTCTTGCCAACCTGGGGCAAGTATGTGCAGCCCGACGCGTGGGACGCCGCGCAGATCATCTTCACCCCCGCCAATGCGCAGAGCTATGGCGAGTTCTTGGGACGGCGCTATGCCAATGCAGGGGTTATCTGGATGTTGGGCGGTGACCGGCAGCCCACGGGTGTCGAGGATATTTGGCGCGCCATGGCGGCGGGGATCAAAGCGGGTGGCGGCGCGCAACTCATGACCTATCACCCCTATGGTCGGCACTCGTCTTCGTGCTGGCTGCATAACGAGCCCTGGCTGGATATGAACACACTGCAGTCGGGTCATGATCGGCGCGCCAATGAGAACTATGCCATGGTCTCGCATGACTATGCACTCAGCCCCATCAAACCCTGCCTCGATTCAGAGCCGCGCTATGAGGATCACCCCATCAACTGGCTACCGGGCAATGGCTGGTTCGACGATCTCGAGGTGCGCCAGGCGGCCTACTGGGCGCTCTTTGCTGGTGCGTGTGGCCATACCTATGGCTGCCATGATATCTGGCAGTTCTGGACGCCACAGCGGCAGGCCATCAGCGCCGCGCGAACCGATTGGAGAACTGCGCTCGACCTGCCTGGCGCCTTTGACATGCGCCATGCCAAGGCGCTGCTACTTTCGCGCCCCTATGCCGATCGCATCCCCGATCAGTCGTTCCTCATCGACCCGGGCGAGGGCACCAATCACGTGCAGGCAACACGCGATGGCACACCCGACCAGGCCGATGCCAGCTATATCATGGCCTATCTGCCGATGCTGCGCGGCATAGAGGTCGATACGCGTGTCATCGCGGCCGAACGCCTATGCGCCTGGTGGTATGACCCTCGTGAGGGTGTGGCGTTGCCGCTGGGCGAGTCCATCAACACGGGCCGTCTTGCCCTTCGCCCACCTGGCAGCGGCCCAGACTGGGTGTTGGTGGTGGACGATGTCTCACGCGGTTACCCGCCGCCCGGTTCGAGTCCATGGAAGGAATATGCGCGATGAAGCTGTGCGTTAGCGACAATAGACGTTATCTGGTGCACCAGGATGGTCGCCCCTTCTTTTACCTGGGCGACACGGCGTGGGAGCTGTTCCACCGCTGCGATCGAGAAGAGGCCGAGCGTTACCTGGCCAATCGCGCGGCCAAAGGGTTCAATGTGATCCAGGCGGTGGCGCTCGCCGAGCTGGACGGCCTGACAACCCCCAACCCCTATGGCGAGCTACCGCTGGTTGATGGCGACCCTGCGCGCCCGCGCGAGGCCTACTTTGAGCATGTTGATTATGTGGTGCGCCGCGCCAATGCGCTTGGTCTGTGGGTTGGCTTTCTGCCCACCTGGGGGCGCTGGGTCGTCAACGCCGGTTGGAGCCCGCCGCGACCCGACGAGCCCGTTTTCACCCCTGAGAACGCGCGCTGCTATGGGCGCTTTCTCGGTGAGCGCTATCGTGATGCCCAGCTCATCTGGATTCTGGGTGGAGATCGACAGGCGACAGGCGTTGAGGCTGTCTGGCGGGCCATGGCAGAGGGTCTGGCCGAGGGCGATGGCGGCACTCATCTGATGACCTATCACCCATATGGCCCCGAGGCATCTTCGACCTGGTTCCACGACGAGCCCTGGCTCGATCTGAACATGATCCAGTCGGGCCACTCGCGGCGGGCCATGCCCAACTATCGCATGATCGCCGCTGACTATGCTCGGCTGCCCACCAAACCGGTGTTCGATGGTGAGCCCTGCTATGAGTATATGGCGGTGGGCATGGCGGCGGGCAATGGCTATTTTGGCGCCCACGATGTGCGTCAGGCAGCCTACTGGGGGGTGCTTTCTGGTGGCTGTGGGCATACCTATGGCTGCAATAACATCTGGCAGATGTTCAAGCCCGGTCGCCAGCCCGTGCTGGGAGCGCGGCGCTCGTGGGTCGACAGTCTCGATCTGGAGGGCGCCTTTGACATGCGCCATGTAGCGGCGCTGGCGCTTGCTCGCCCCTACCTGACGCGCTTTCCAGCACCCGAACTGGTGCTTGCGGGGAGCAACGGCTTCACAGACCATGTCGAGGCCGCTCGTGATGGTCACCGCGACGCCAAGGATGCAGGCTACATCATGGCCTACACGCCGATGCTGAATCGTCACCTCACGCTCGACACGAGCTGCTTGCGCGGTGGTCGCCTGCGCGCCTGGTGGTACGACCCTCGCGAGGGCGTGGCGCTCGATCTGGGAGAGTCTCCCAATTCTGGCGTTTATACGCCGCCTGCTCCAGACAGTGGCCCAGATTGGGCGCTGGTGATCGATTCTGTCGATGCTGGCTATGGGCCGCCAGGGCAGGCCGGTTGCGGCTGCTAAGAGGGCGGGGGGCATGATGCCCCCCACTTTGCCGTAGGCGCGCTAATCGTCCAGTCGTAACGTCGTCTGGCCGATCCCGCGCAAAACCGTCAGCGTCAATGTCGGCGCCGTCGCGCTCACCTCACGGCCTGCTGGTGAGAGACCGTCATAGTCGATCTGGCCCAGGGCGCGCTCTGAGACGATCTCGATGTTCATGTCTGCCGGCAGGAGCACTGTCGCTGTGCCCAGGCCTGTGGCCACCGCCACCGTCATATCACGACTATGAGTGCCACGCAGGTCGAGCAGAAGCTCTCCTGCGCCTACACGCGCATCTACGTTGTTCAGATCGGCATCGCGCAGGTCAAGGCTCACCTGGCCAGCATCGAGACGGATGCTGAGTGCCTGCAGGGCATGCTGCGGCAAATAGAGGTCAGCCTGATGCTCCTGGCCGCGCAGGGCTCCCCGCTTGGCGTGGGCTGAGGGAGCGATGGCAAAGTTGACCAGGGCGCCGTTGTTCTCGACGCGGCAATTCGGTCGCGCTAGAGGAGTATCGTAGGTCAATGTCGCTTGCAGTTCGTCGCTGGGCGTCGTAGTCACCCTGACCTCGCCCGCACGTAGCGCCACCGCCACGGCAAGGCGTTGATCATTCGTTAGCACCAGCGGGTCGATCGTTTTGCTGACACGTGCTCCCTGCGCATAGGCAATCGTACAACCAGACAGCAGTGCAGCAGCTAGCAGGGCGAGCAGTAGATGGTAGCGTTTCATAGTTACATCTCCTCGACATCAGTCGATCCCATCGTAGTGCGGCTGCGGGTTCTGCACATCGGGCAGCGGATGTGTTCGTCCATCGGTAGGTTGGCCAGTGCCTCCCTGGCCAACAGGCTAGGGCGTTCACCTTCACGCTAAAGGCGACTTTTTGACGTTGGAACGATGGCTCTCTATCATCAGACAATGTCAACTCATGGGAGCCTTTCGAGGCGCATCCGGCGTTGGGGCGCATTGACCTCGTTGACCCTTGCGGCGGCCATCTTGCTGAGCTGTGGCGCTGAACCTGTCGATACGCCCGCGCCCATCTCGCTGCTGGACCCGATCACCGTTACGCCCTCGGTTTGGGCAGAGGCCACCATCACGCCCGAGCGCAGACCCACGCCCACGGCCACACTGTCGGCCACACGCGTGGCCGCGGTGCTGCCCGCGGTCGCGGGAGCAGCTGGGCAGCGCAGCGCCACAACCGTGGTTTCGCCGTCGCCCATGCCCACGGCTACGGCTGTGTTGTTACCCACACCCGATGGTACGCCACGGGCGCTGCAGGTGCCCGTTCTGATGTATCACTATGTCTCTGACCCGCCAGCAGGAGCAGGCGCTGTGCGCCGTGATCTATCCGTGTCACCCGAGCGGTTTCGCGAGCATCTGAAGATGCTGCGGGCCGGGGGCTATGAGACGATCTCGCTTCACCAGTTGACGCTGGCGTTGCAGACCGGCGCTCCGCTGCCCGCCAGGCCGGTCATTCTCACCTTTGACGACGGTTACCGCGACAACTATGTGAATGCCTTTCGCATCCTCAAAGAGGAGCGTATGTCAGGCACCTTTTTCGTGGTGACGCGCATGCTCGACGAGCAACGCTCTGACTATCTCACCTGGGGCATGCTCATCGAGATGCACCTCGCCGGCATGGAGATCGGCTCGCATAGCTATGAGCATGTCAATCTCGCCGGCCAGTCCGATGCTTATCTGATCTACCAAGTGTTGGGCTCGCGCGAGGCCATTGAAGCGCGCACGGGTGAGCCGGTGCGGTTCTTTTGCTATCCAGCCGGTCACTATGATGAGCGCACCATTGAGATTCTGCAGCAAGCAAACTACTGGGGCGCGGTGACCATTGCCTATGGCGTCGAGCAACGCTCCGACGGGCTCTATGAGCTTGAGCGCTTGCGAGTGCGTGGCAGTTATGATGCTGCGCGTCTGGCCCTGCTAATCGACGCTGCGTACTCGCCAGGCATTGACCAAGTGGACCAATCCTATGGAGATGGGCTAGAGTTGCCATGACGTTCGACGCTTTGACGCTGACCGCCTTGCGGCAAGAGCTAACTGGGCTGTTGATTGGTGGGCGCGTACAGCGCGTGGTGCGCGTCTCAGAGCTAGCGATCGGTCTTGAGGTGTATGCTGGAGAGCGGTACCAGTTGCTCTTGAGCGCCGAGGCCGACGCACCTCAAGTGCGTCTGGTTGACTTCAAGTTGCGTCGCGGCGAGGAAAAGCCCTCACCTCTTTCGCTACTGCTCAAAAAGCATGTCGACGGCGCTCGACTGATGGCCATCTCGCAGCCCGAGCTTGAACGTGTGCTCAGGTTGTGCTTTGAGGGCGAGCATGGCGAGGTGCATCTGATCTGCGAGTTGATGGGCAATCTAAGTAATCTGATCTTGGTGGATGGGCAGGGGCGCATCATGGAGGCGGCCAAGCGCGTGCCGGCCAGTCTCAACCGCTATCGTGAGGTGCTGCCAAGGCGAGCCTATGTGCCGCCTCCCCCGCAGAGCAAGCTGCATCCTCTAGCGGCCAGCCCATCAGATCTGTTCGCAGCGCTGCAGACCAGCGAGGAGCCCATGGCGCGGCGCTTGGCGCAGGCCGTGGCCGGCGTAAGCCCGCTGCTGGCGCGTGAGGCGCTCTATCGCGCGACCGGGGGCGAGCCATTGCCCCTGACACTGCCCCTTTGCGAGCAGTTGCTCGCCCAACTGGGCGCGCTGTGGGGCCTGGCCGAATCTGGTGAGTGGCACCCAACCGTTGGTTGCACGATCGAGGAGGGCGGCTTGGTGCCCCGCGCCTTTGCACCATACCTCCTCATGCACTGGCCTGAGCGTGAGTACCAACCAACGGTCTCAGCGGCCGCCGCGCGTGTGCTCGATGCTGAGACCGTTGACGACGGTATGACAGGCTCTGCGCCCCTCGACGGCTATGAGCGCGCAAGGGCCCGTCTCGATCAGATGATTGCCCAGCAACTGGCGCGTCGCGAGCGGCGGCTCGCCTCGCTGCAAGAGGGCCTGGTGACCCCCGATGAGCTCGAGGCACTGCGGCTCGAGGCTAGCGCCATCCTTGCCGCGGCCTGGCGCATCGAGGCTGGTCAGAGCAAGGTCGAGGTGACCCGCTCCGAGGTCACTGGCGAGATGGGCGAACAGGGCGAGCAGGTATGGAGCATACCACTCGATCCTGATCTGTTGCCTGCCGAGAACGCCGAGCGGCGCTTTGCCGAGTATCGCAAGCGCCAAGCCGCCCTGGCGCAGGTGCCGGGGCTGATCGCCGAGGTAGAGCTTGAGCTGGCGCAGTTGCGGCAGTTCCAGACAGACGTGGCCCTGGCGGCCGATCGCGGCCAGCTCGACGAGGTTGAGGCAGCTTTGCAGGCCGAGGGCTATCTGCGCCGCCGGCCCAAGAGGGTGGCAGCGGCCTCGTCTGAGCCATTGGTGGTGCTGGCGCCTGACGGCACCCAGATATTGGTGGGGCGCAACAGTCGTCAGAATGCCGAGGTTACCTTCCATCGGGCGGCGCCCGATGACCTGTGGCTGCATGCCCACGTTGTGCCTGGGTCGCATGTCATCATCCGGTGCGGCCAGCGCCCGGTGAGCCCTGAGACGCTGGAGATAGCTGCGCGGCTGGCGGCCCGTTACTCGGCGGCGCGTGGTGAGGCCATGGTGCAGGTAGACTATACTGAGCGCAAGTATGTGCGCCCCATCGCGGGGGCGGGGCCTGGCCTGGTGACTTTTCGCAATGAGCGCACCATCACCGTGCCGCCCGACATCGCCGGTATCGAGGGGGCTTAGTCTATGATCACGGTGACGCCCGAACGATTTGACGAACTCCTCGACCAGGCATTGGTGGCGCTGCCCGAGTGGGTGACGACGCGCATGGACAATGTGGTGGTGACCAGCGCAGCCGGGCCCTCGGGCGAACAACAGCGCCGTGTTCGCCGTCGGGGTGCTCTGTTGGGCCTCTATGAGGGCGTGCCCTTGAGCCACCGCGGTGGGGGGTATCATCTCACCCCGCCCGATCGCATTACCCTCTTTCGTGGCGCGCTGCAGTGGCTGGCAAACGACGAGGCCGACCTGGTGCGCCTGATCCGACAGACCGTGGTGCACGAGGTCGGCCACCATTTTGGCATGAGCGAAGACGAGCTTCGTGCCGCTGGCGTCTAGTTGCTGGTTTCTGCCGCCTCAGGCGGCTCCCAGTCTTTAGAGGCCACATAGACCTTCATCGTCTGGGTCATGGTCTGGTTGCCTGCCGCGTCATAGGCGATCGCAAAGATCGTGTGGCTGGCGCGGCTATCGCCCTCTTCCCAAGAGACCGAGCCCTGTGGCGATTCGATGCGATAGCTCAATCTACCGTCGGCGCTGCGCAGCACCTGCGTTCGTGTGACCTGATCACCCTGTGTCTCGGTGCGCTCAAACAACAGGCCACTATCAACCGGCCGCACCTCTTCTCGGATGAGCGTATCTCCTTCGACCCTCTCCACGGGGGCAGGCAGGTCAAAAGTGTAGTTCACCCTTGGTGTGCCGGTCTTGAGGTCCCATCGCAACGAGTAGGGCGCAACGGTGCTGCGGCCCAGCGGAACGCCATTCATAAAGAACTCGACGTGACTCATTTGAGTGTTATCGAGCGCGTCGGCAGTGATGTTGATCCACTCGTCCTCGCCCGAGCGATAGACATAATCACGCTCTTGCATCTCATAGGTCGGATCCTGCTGACGCTTGACGGTGATGCGATAGGGCGTCGAGAGATCGAGCCTGGCCTGCGGGGGCTCGTTATCGACGAGCACCGAGACGGTGGTCTGTCGAAGTTGTCCGCCATCCACCACGTTCAGCCGCAGAGTGAACAGGCCCGTGATGCCGCGCGTATCCCAAGTCTCTAGAACGCCATTCTCTATGCGCTCCCCATGCTCGGGGCCGATCGGCGTCCATGTGCCTGGAGACATCCCCTGGCCGAACTCGACCCAGTAGCGCTCTTGGCCGCCGGCTCGCGCGTTCCCCATGATCGATACCATGCCGCCTACCACGCCAAAGGGGCTTGGGCGGATGATGGCTACATCGGCGCTGACGCTATTGGGCCCAAAGCGGTCATCGAACTCGGTGGGTGGTTGGGCGATGTTGCTGTCGCGCACCCAGTCATCGGCTTCGGGTGGGTAGATGGCATAGACCACCGTCTCCACATCTTCAGGTGGCGTATGAGAGGTGGCCAGCTTGCCCGTAGAGCGAGCAATCCGAAATGGGATGTGGATATCATCCCTTTCGGTGGGCACCGTGCCCTCGATAAAGAGCTCTTGTACGCGTCGTCCCGAGTGTTCAGTGGGCAGCTTGCCCGAGGCACTGTCAACCACGGCCGTCACCAGGCCGGCTGGCCGCTCAAAGCCTTCTACGGGCAAGTCACGATGCAAGTGCTCCATCACGCCGTTCCAGATCGGCCCCGCTACGCGAACGCCAGGGCCGTTGACCATGCGTCCGCGCACCGAACGCCCCGCGGCATCATGATCCATGCGGCCTACCCACACGCCCACCGTGTACTGCGGTGTATAGCCCATGGTCCAGCCGTCGATATAGTCATTGGTGGTGCCCGTCTTGGCCGCAGCGGGACGCTCTTTGAGGACCATCGAGCTCTCAGCGCCAAAGCCTGGCGTGCGCGCATTGTTGTCCGATAGCACATCGGTGATCAAATAGGCGACTTCAGGCCGTAGCACCGGCTCGCGCTCGGGCTCGATCAGACGAAAGAGCTCCTGGCCCTTGGCGTCAAAAACCTGCCGGATGACCGCTGGATCGAGTCTGCGATTGCCTTCTTTGAACTGCTCGGGCAGTTTGGGCACGCCCAGCATCGTCCCGTTGTTGGCAAACACACTGTAGGCATAGGTCATATCGATCAGGCGCACCTCAGCGCTACCGAGGGCCAGCGACAGGTTATACGAGGCTGCGTTGAGCGTCTCGATGCCCATAGCACGCGCTGTACGAACGACAGCATCGCTGCCCACCAACTCCATCACCGCCACTGCGGGGATGTTGTACGAACAGGCCAGCGCCTGGCGCAACAGCACGGGCCCATGGTAGTTGCGTGAATAGTTCTCGGGGACGTAGGGCAAGGTGCTGGCCGGGTCGGGGAAGGCGGTGCGCACGTCCATCACCATCTGGGCGGTGGTGTAGCCCTGGTCGAACGCTGTAACATAGCTGAACGGCTTGAAGCTGGAGCCGGGCTGGAGCGGAGCCAGCGCCATATTGACCTGGCCATCGATGTTGCGGTCATAGTAGTCGAGGCTGCCCACCATCGCTACGATCTCGGATGTGCGGTTGTTGATGACCACCACGGCGGCGTTGTTGGCCTGATAGGTCTCTGCGATCGAGGCCACATGTTCGCGCGCGATGCGCTCGGCCTCGGCCTGCGCCTCGAGATCGATTGAGGTGATCACTTGCAGCCCACCGCCATAGACAGCCTCGGCGCCGTACTCGGCCACCAGCCGGTCACGCACATACCATACGTAGTGGGGGGCAACAGGCGCATTCTGTGGTGGAGCAATGACAAAGGGCTCTTGCTTGGCTTCCCAGGCTTCCTCGGCCGTGATGTAACCCTGCAGATAGAGCTGATCGAGCACCAGCTCCTGGCGCTTCTTGGCTTCTTCGGGAGCATCAAACGGGTTAAGCGCTGGCGATTGGCCCAGTGGCACCAACATGGCAGACTCTGCCAGGGTCAGCTCGTTCACCGACTTGTTAAAGTACGTCTGCGCAGCAGCCTCGACGCCATAGGCCGAATAGCCGTAAAAGATGTTGTTTAGGTACCATTCGAGAATGGTGTCGCGGCCCTCCTTGCCCGGAAAGCGCCGCGTCAGTTCCACCGAGAGCACGGCTTCGCGGATCTTGCGCAGATAGCTCTGCTCAGCCCGCTGCTCGAATGTCATAATGACGTTGCGCACCAACTGCATCGTGATCGAGCTACCACCGCCGGCATAGTCGTCGGTCAGCACACCGCGGACCGCGCGCGCCAGTCCTTCCCAGTTGATGCCCCCGATGTTGGTGTAGAACGTCTTGTCTTCCATGGCGATGGTCGCATCGCGCAGGTGCTGTGGGATCTGGTCGAGCGGCATCCAAGTGCGCCGGCCCTTGTCCTGGTCTGGCGAGATGATCTCATAGAGTACATGCTGCCCGGTGCGGTCGTACAGGCGGGTTGTCTCAAAGGTCTCTGTGCTGGCCCGCTGGATCTCTTCAGCGCTGGGCAGCTCTTTAGCATAGCTGGCATAGAGCGACAAGCCGGCGCCCGCTGCCAATGCAACCGAACCAACTAGGCCAATAACGGCTACAAAAGATGCGATCAGAATGAAGCGGAGGGCGATCAGCCCCCCGCTTGTCTGCTTGCGCTTCTGACGTCTGATGACACGCCAGTTCATACGACTATTCCTCGTCGTCTTTGTCTTCATCCAAGTCGAGGTTGAAATCCATTCCCAGGCTCAGGCCCAGCTCGCCCAGCGAGGGAGCGGTTTGGGCGCGTTTGGCCCTGAAAGTTGCCTCGAGACGGTCGATTTCTTCGTCGGCATCACCCAGCAACAGGGCCTCATCGGCCCCGCCAAACACGTTGGCGCTGAGCGGCTCAAAGACCGGCTCTTCGATCTCTTCGGCCGCACCCTCCAGGCGAGACCTAAACCCGGTGCCCGCGGGGATGAGCTTGCCGATGAGCACCGACTCCTTGAGGCCCACCAGATCATCGACACGCCCCTCAACGGCCGCCTCGGCCAACACGCTGATGGTGTGCTGGAACGATGCCGCCGACAGGAAGCTATCGGTGGTGAGCGCAGCCTTGGTGATGCCCATCACCACCGGCTCGGCCGTGGCAGGCTCACCGCCTTCCTCGATGATCTTCTGATTGCGCTCCTCGAGCTCCAGTCGGTCGACCAACTCGCCTGGCAAGAAGGTCGTATCGCCATTCTCGAGCACGCGTACGCGGCGCAGCATCTGCCGGACGATGACCTCGATGTGCTTGTCGTTGATGGTCACACCTTGCGTACGATAGACGCGCTGAATCTCGTTGACCATGTACTCGCGCACGTCTTCAACGCCCAGCAACTGCAGGAGCTGATGCGGGTCCTTTGAGCCCTCTGTGATCATGTCACCTGGCTCGACCATATCGCCCGAGCGCACCAGCAGGCGCGCTGCGATTGGCACTTCGTACTCGTACGTCTCGTTCTCCTCGTGGATCACGGTGACGCCGCCATCTTGCAAGAGCACACGGCCCGATGTCTTGCTGACGATGTCAGGCTCGCCCTCGTGGGTAGCCAGAACCTCGCCGTGCGAGACCATATCGCCATCCTCAACGCGGATGGTGTGTGTGGCGGGCACGGCATGACTCACACGCTCGACCTTGGAGCTTGTCACCTTGGCCCAGCGTTGATCGCCCTCGGATCGGATCTCGACCACGCCGCCGGCCTCGGCCACCACGGCCTGCCCGCGGGGGATGCGCGCCTCGAAAATCTCTTGTACGCGCGGCAGACCCTGCGTGATGTCGCTGGTGCCAGCCACACCGCCGGTATGGAACGTACGTAGCGTCAACTGCGTGCCTGGCTCGCCGATCGACTGCGCCGCGATAGTGCCCACCGCCTCGCCGAGCTCGACGATCTGGTTGCGGCCAAGGTCTTGGCCGTAGCAGTGAGCGCAGATGCCGTGTCGCAGGCTGCAGGTGAGCGGCGTGCGCACGCGCACCCGCTCGATGCCCAGTTCCTCGATCTTGACGGCCATCGGCTCGTCGATGAACTCGTTGGCATCGACCAGCAGTTCTCCCGTGTTCGGATCGACCACCGGCGCCGCCGCAAAGCGGCCATTGATGCGCTCGTGCAGGTCTTCGTGAGCATGCTTACAAGACTCGCGCGTTACCCAGATGCCCTGTGACGTCTCGCAATCCTCAGCGTTGATGATCATATCTTGCGCAACGTCTACCAGGCGGCGCGTAAGATAGCCCGCGTCGGCCGTGCGCAAGGCCGTATCGGCCAGGCCCTTGCGCGAGCCGTGTGCCGACAGAAAGTACTCGAGCGACGTCAGGCCCTCGCGAAAGTTCGATCGGATGGGCATCTCGATGATGCGCCCCGACGGGTCGGCCATCAGACCGCGCATGCCGGCCAGTTGCCGAATAGGCGTCAAGCCGCCCTTGCTCGAACCCGAGTTGACCATGATGCCCAGCGAGCTGTAAGGATCGAGCTCATTGGCCACGGCGTTGGTCACATCCTCGGTGGCCTTGGTCCACAGCTCAACCGTCTTGGTATACAGCTCGGTCTCGGTGATAAGGCCGCGATGGTATTGCCGTTCGACCTCGGCCACCTCGTTATCGGCAGCCTGCAAAATGGCCTGCTTTTCATGCGGCACGTGCAGATCGTCGATAGCCATGGTGGTGCCCGAGAGCATGGCGTACTCAAAGCCGATGTCTTTGATAGCGTCGACGGCTTCTGGCGTGCCATCAAGGCCCAGCGTCTCAAAGATCGTGGCCACCAGCCGTTTCAGCGCCCCCTTGTCGAGGGCCTGATTCACAAATCCGACTCCTTCGGGCAGGCGTGCGTTGAACAGCACGCGGCCCACAGTCGTGTCGATGACCTGCGCCTCGCCGTTGGCGGGCTTGTAGAGAAACTTGATGGCTGCATGGACATGCACCAGCCCAAGATTGTAGGCGAGCTGCACCTCTTCGAACGAAGAGAACATCTTTCCCTCGCCCTTGACGCCAGGCTGGTCCATGGTGAGGTAGTAGCAGCCCATCACCATATCCTTTGACGGGCCGACCTCGGGCTCGCCGTTGGCCGGGCGCAGCAGGTTTCGGCTTGAGAGCATCAGCTCGCGCGCCTCGCGCACCGCCGGCTGCGACAATGGCACGTGCACGGCCATCTGATCACCGTCAAAGTCAGCGTTGAACGCTGAGCACACCAGTGGGTGTAGGTGAATGGCGCTCCCCTCAACCAGCACCGGTTCAAACGCCTGTATGCCCAGACGGTGCAAAGTGGGTGCGCGGTTGAGCAGCACAGGTCGCGTCTGGATCACTTCTTCCAGCGCTTCCCATACCTCCGGCGTCTCGTGCTCGATCAGCCTCTTGGCGCCCTTGACGTTGATGACGTGGTTGTATTCCACGAGCTTTTGCATGACAAAAGGCCTGAACAGCTCTAGCGCCATGCGCTTGGGCAAGCCGCACTGATGAAGCTTGAGCTTGGGCCCTACCACAATCACCGAGCGGCCCGAGTAGTCCACGCGCTTGCCCAGCAGGTTGCGGCGGAAGCGCCCCTGCTTGCCCTTGAGCATGTCAGACAGCGATTTGAGCTGTCGGCGCCCGCGCAGCGAAATGGCCTTGCCGCGTCGGCTGTTATCGATCAACGAATCTACAGCCTCTTGGAGCATGCGCTTTTCGTTGCGCACGATCACCTCAGGTGCCTGTAGATTGATAAGGTGCTTGAGGCGGTTATTGCGGTTGACCACGCGACGGTAGAGATCGTTCAGGTCGCTGGTGGCAAAGCGGCCACCATCGAGCTGAACCATTGGGCGCAGTGCTGGTGGGATCACCGGCAGCACCGTAAGGATCATCCACTCGGGGCGGTTACCCGAGATGCGCAGTGCCTCAACGATCTGCAACTGCTTGATGGCCTTCTTGCGGCGCTGTTTTGAGCGCGTCGAACGGATCTCTTCGCGTAGGGCGTCGCCCATCTTTTCCAGGTCGATACGCTCGACGATCTCGCGGATGGCCTCGGCGCCCATACCGGCGCGGAACACGCGCCCCCAGCGCTCGCTCAGCTCGCGATATTCGACCTCGTTCAGGAGCTGCTTGACGCGGATGCCCATCAGCTCATTGCGCTGCTCTTCGAGGCGTGCATTGATCTTTTCCAGTTCAGCGTCGAGCTTTTCCTGGATGGCGGCGCGCTGCTCTTCGGCCTCGCGAAGGGCCACATTCTCCTCATCACCCAGGGGGGTGAGCAGGGCTTCGCGCTCGGCCGCATGCTTGAGCTCGATCTGGCTCAGGTGCTCTTGCACAATGCGGTTCAGCTCAGAGACCTGAGCGCGCTCAACCGTCTCGCCCTCGCGTACGACGATGACACCACTGGGGTCAAACACCATATCTTGCGGTGCGAGCTGGCCCACCAACAGAGTCAGTTGCTCGCGTAGCGCCGTAGCGGCGCTCATGACCTGCTCGGTCTCCTGGTCGCGCCGTTGCTGCACCAGATCGTCGATATCTTGCTGCCGAGCCTGAGCGTCCTGCTCTACCTGGTCGATCTGCCCCTGAATCGCGCTTAGCTGCTCATCAGCCTCTTGGATGAGGCGCTGCTTTTCACGTTCGGCCTCATCCTCGAGACGTTTGAGGGCACGGTCGCGGGCGTTCTCATCGACATGTGCTACGATGTACTGGGCATAGTACAGCACACGGTCGAGATAGCGCTGCGAGATGTTCAGCAACAGGCCCAGATAGCTGGGTGACCGGCGTGTGTACCAGATGTGGGCGATGGGCGTGGCCAGGTCGATGTGGCCCATGCGCTCGCGACGGACGCGCGAGTGAGTGACCTCAACGCCACACTTGTCGCAGATGATGCCGCGAAAACGCACCTTCTTGTATTTGCCGCAGTAGCACTGCCAGTCTTTGGTGGGTCCAAAGATGGCTTCGCAAAAGAGGCCGTCCTTCTCGGGTCGCAACCGACGATAGTTGATCGTCTCGGGCTTGGTAACCTCACCATAGGACCAGCTATGGATTTGGTCGGGCGAAGCCAAACTGATCTTCATGGCCTTGATGTCGTTGAGATCCAAGGTGCCCTCCTATCTGGTGGGTAACCGCATGGCCCCTATGTGCCGGAGACCGAGGGATGCGAAAAGAGTCCCGGTCAGCTGTCTCCCTATGTTACGGAAAAACGAACTCCGAGACTCGTGTGTTCCAGGATCGGACGATGGTCAGAGGATGGCGCAAAAGCATACCTATGCGCAAATTGGGGTCTTTTCACAGCATCTCAGTATAGCCCCTCTGGCCTGTGCTGTCAAATGATGAGCCGTAATGCGCAAAGGGCCGCCGTTTGCCGCTAAAGGCCCAGTTCGCGGTGCAGAAAAGGCACTGCAGCAGTCACGTCTCGCTCAGGGATGATGAATGACACGCTGTAGGCCGAGGCGGCCTGGGCTACCGCGATGATCCGCAGCCCATGCTTGCTCAGCGCCGCAAAGGCGCGCTGTGTGATGGGCGTGCCATGCGCGTCGGGCACACCTACCACCGACAGCGCTGCCACCTCAACCTCAGCCGAGATGCCGGCAATGGTGGCTTCGCGCAGCTCGCGAGCGAACTCGGTTCGCAGCAGATGCACACTGTGGCTATGATCGCGCGAGCGCACCACGAGGTTGAGGCTGCGTTCTGAAAAGGACTGTGAGAACATGAACACCTCGGCGTTGCCCTGCGCCAGCGCAGCTAGCGCCCGTGAGGCCATCGCCAGCGTCCACCCTGAGCCATTGCCCAGCACCTGGATCAGGCTTAGCTCCTCAGTGGTGATGATAGCGGGTAGCACTGGGCGATCAGGGCTGGGGTTAGCGGTGATTAGTGTGCCCGCCTGTGCGGGGTTGAGGCTGTTGAGGATGCGCAACGGCACGCCTGCTTCGGCCAGCGGCTTGACGGTTTTGGGGTGCAGCACGTCGGCGCCAAAGTATGCCAACTCCTCGGCTTCGGCATAAGATAGCTCTGGTAAGCGCTGCGCTCCTGGCACCAACTTGGGGTCAGCCGTGAGAATGCCATCTACATCAGACCAGACCCAAACCTCGCGGGCCTCTAGCGAGATGCCCAGCAGGGCAGCGGTATAGTCGCTGCCGCCGCGCCCCAGAGTGGTGGTGACGCCCGCAGGCGTGGCGCCGATATAGCCCGTGACGACGGGGATGATGCCCCGCTCGAGCAGCGGCAATAGGCGCGCCCGCACTCGGTTGCGCGTTGCAGGCAAATCGGGCCGCGCCTCGCCGTGGCGATCGTCGGTGACGATGATCTCTGTGGCGCTCACCTGCTCAGCGGCCACGCCGTGCCCCTGCAAGTACGCCGCCAACAGGCGGCTCGAGAGCTCTTCTCCGATCGATGCCACCGCATCGTGCCCTCTGGGCGTCAGCTCGCCCAGTGTGCCCATGGCAAAGCAGAGCCTCTCCATATCGTCGAGCCGTGAGTTGATCTCACCGGCGAGCCGGTCTCGCTCGGGCCCAGGCGGCAAGATCTCGTTCAGGCAGCGCAGATGCTTGTCTGTGAGGCGCTGCCTGGTGACGATATAGGTCTCTGCGGTGCCAGCGGCCGCGTCTCGCGCAGCGCTGATCAGTGCGTTGGTGGTGCCGCTCATGGCCGAAACGACCACCACGCGTTCTGGGTCAGGCGATGAGGTGACCAGCTGGGCAACATGCGCCATTCGCTCTGCATTGCCCACCGAGGTGCCACCGAACTTGTGAACGATCATTGTCGAGCCTCCGTGACTGATGCCCCTGCGGCTGGCACCTGCGCGAGCGCCTGCTCCAGGTCGTTGAGCAGGTCGTCGCAGTCTTCGATACCCAGCGCATAGCGCACCAGCTCTCCTCGAACACCAATGGCGCTGCGCTCGTCCTCTGACAACGTAAAATGCGACATCAGCGCTGGTTGTTCGATGATGCTCTCGACGCCACCGAGGCTTGGGCCGATATAGGGGATTTGCAGAGCATCGATGAAGCGGGCGGTTCCCTCAGTGTCGGTATCCAGCTCAAAGCTCACCACTCCACCAAAGCCTGACATGCTACGCTGGGCGATCTCATGGTCTGGGTGCGATGCCAACCCTGGGTACCACACCTGGCGAACGGCTGGATGGCTCTCTAGAAACTCGGCTACCCTTTGGCCGTTCTCGTTGTGGCGTGCCATGCGCAGGCCGAGCGTCTTGAGACCGCGCTGCAGCAAAAAGAGGCCATGCGGATCGCACGTGGCGCCGATGATGTGGTTGAGCTCGCGAACCTGGGCCACCAACTCGGTGCGGCCCACCAGGGCGCCACCCAGCAGGTCGTTGTGACCGCCGAGATACTTGGTCGCGCTGTGGATCACCAGGTCCATACCCATCTGCAGCGGCCGGATGTTGCAGGGGGTGCCAAAAGTCGCGTCAACGATGGTGAGCAGGCCGTACCGATGCGCCACGGCCGATAGCTGCTCCAGATCGACAATGCGTAGATAGGGGTTGGTGGGCGTTTCAGTGAGAATCAGGCGGGTGTTTGGGCAGATGGCTTTCTCAAGTGCCTGAGCATCGTTAATAGGCGCTAGGGTGCAGGTAATGCCCAGGCGCGGCATGATCTCCTGACCAAACTGGCGCGTGCGTCGGTAGCAGTCATCTGTCATGACATAGTGGTCGCCCGAGCCGAGGAAGGTCAGCAATGTCAACGCTGTAGCTGCCATGCCTGAGCTGAAGACGCAGGCGGCCTCGCCGCCCTCAAGCGCAGCGAGTTTGCTTTCGACCGTCTGGGCGTTGGGGCTCCCATAACGGCCATATTCGCCGCGCAGCAGAGGCAAACCCTGCTCTTTGCGCTGCATGTGTTCCACCAGCGCCGCCGTGTTCTCAAAGCTATAGGTAGACGTCTGCACGATGGGCGTGGCAATGGCGCCAAACGGCTTGGGCCTGACCTCGCCGGCGTGCACGGCCTGTGTACTCTGGCCATAGAGCGGGGCACGATGCGTACTCACGTGGGCCTCCTTGCTGTGGCGGCGTTGCAGCCACGAGATGACGGTGTCTCGAGGCCCGGTCGTCCAGTGCGAGGTCCGCTTGGAGAAGAGAAAACCTCTTTATCGCGATCGATAAAGAGGCCTGTATACACTCCCAGACCTCTCATCTTTCAGCTCACCCCCACGGGGGAGCTGCCGGAATTGGCACCATCGTTTGCGGGCGGTCTGCCGGCATGGCCGGATGAGTGGAGATCGCTCGCGCTCAAGGTTGCCGAGGCTTCGTCGGGCCGGTCCCTCTGCCTCTCTGGATAAGAGCGCCGCAATGCCTATTCAATTGTCGAGCATTGTACATCATTGCCTCAACGAGGTCAACAAGTAGCGTGCAGCACGATTTGACGCCTGTTGCCCGTTGTAGGATAATGTCCATTGGTCGTATCATACCAGACAACTGCAGGGAGATCCGTGCCCATGGACAATGAGAATACTTTGGCTGCTGATAACCAGCCGCAGATGGACCAGGAACCGGCTGGGACGCAAGCCGCAGCCAGCGCCGTTGCTGAGGAGCCCCAGGCGACGGTAGAGTCGATCGAGTCGACCGAGATGAACGCCGTGGAAGGGTCGCCCGCTGATGCCAACGGTGCAGATGTCACGCCTGAGGCCGCATCCTCTGGTGAAGACGCTAGCCCTGTGGGCATCGAGGACCTCAAGCCTGGCATGCGCCTCATGGGCAAGGTCAAGAACCTTGTCGACTTTGGCGCCTTTATCGACATCGGCGTGGGCCGCGATGGTCTTGCTCATATCTCTACGCTGAAACGTGCAGGTATCGAAAAGACGCTGCAGGTTGGTGATGAGGTTGAGGTTCAGGTGCGCCGGGCCGACCTGGACAACAACCGTATCAGCCTGACGATCCCCGGCGCAGGGCGTGCCGACAAGACCCGTCTCGAAGACCTCGAGGTAGGGGCGACGGTCACTGGCCGCGTGGTGCGGTTGGTTGACTTTGGCGCCTTTATCGACATCGACGCCCAGACCGACGGATTGCTGCATATCTCGCAACTCTCTGATGGCTTTGTGAGTCAGGTGAGCGAAGTGCTTGAGGTTGGCCAAGAGGTTCAGGTACGCATCCTCGAAGTCGACACCGATCGTCGCCGCATCTCCCTGACAATGAAGTCTGAGACGCCCGAGGCCCCCGCTCGCGTGGACTTTGTGGGTGCCCCCGAGCTTCAGGAGCGTCCTCGTCGTGACTCGTTCGGTGGCGAGCGCAATCGGCGCTCGTGGCGTGATGATGACGACGATGATCGCCCGTCGCGCGAGCGCAGAGGGCGAGGTCGCCGTCGTGAGCCACAAGTGGTCAGCACCGATCAAGAACCGCTTGAGCCCGGCAGCACGGGCCTCTTTGCCGAGGCCTGGGAAAAGGCCATGCGTGATCGACGCGGTCGCGGCAGCCGCTAGCCGGCGAACGCTATCGCAATAGACCACAGGGCAGGCCAGTTGGCTTGCCCTGTTTTGTTTCACGTAACCCGCATTAGGCTCTACAATGTGAGCAAATGAACCGAGGAGCGCGGACGATGCTGTTCAGCAAGGCGATGGGTGTTTTCTGGCAGACGCTCAAAGACAGCTGGGAAGAGCTGTTGCAGCTGGCCATCATGAACATGATCTGGGTGTTCTCGTGGGGTGGGCCCATAGCGCTTTCCACGGTCGTGGGGAGCAGCCCCGCGCTGGTGATCCCTCTGATGTTGCTCAGCCTGGTCCTGTTTGCGTTGGCCACCGTGGGCCTTTTCTATGCGACCCACATCGTTGCTCGCGGCCGCACTATCCACCTGTCGGACTTTTTCGACGGCATCAAGCTGCACTGGTGGCGCAGTCTCATCTGGGGGCTGGCCAACGTTGCTGCAGTGGGCATCTTTGTGCTCAACATCATCACCTACCCGCGTATGTTCGGGGGTTTTGCCGGCATGCTGCTAGGCAGCATGTCCATCGCGGCCTTGGTCTTCTGGGTCGTCATGCAACTCTACTTTTGGCCGCTGCTCTTTAGCCAAGAAGAACCCAAGTTACTGCGTGCCTGGCGCAACTCGGCCTACCTGATCTTTGCTAACCCCTTCTACGCCTTTCTGATGCTCACCTTTGCGCTGGCGATGCTACTGTTGGCCGGGGCGCTGACCATCATTCTCATTTTCGCCGGCATGACCCTCCTTGGGCTGTTGTGCAACAACGCAGTGATCACGCTATTGGTGCATTACGACGTGATCAAAGACCCGCGCCCCCCGGTTGCACCAACACATTGATCTGCAGGAGGCTCACAAGATGCCACGTCCGACGCCGCGGCTGACTCTACGGGTCGACGATCTGCGTGTCGAGGTCTATGTCAATCGTGCCGAGATGGGCTGTGCGGCCGCCCATGATGCTCTGGCCATCCTCGAGGCCGCCCAGTACGCGGGCATCGCGCCTCGCGCTATCTTTGCCGCCGCCCCCTCGCAGAACGAGCTCCTCGCAGGGCTCGCCACAGGTGGGCGTGTGCATTGGCCTGCTGTGAACGCCTTTCATATGGACGAGTACCTGGGATTGCCCCCTGATGCTCCTCAAAGCTTTGGGTGCTTTTTGCGCGAGCACCTCTTTGGTCGCTTACCGTTCGGCAGTGTGGCTTATCTCAATGGCCAGACGCCCGATGCTGCTGCCGAGTGCGCTCGCTATGGAGCGCTGTTGGCGGCTGCCCCTATCGACCTGGTGTGCGCTGGCATCGGAGAGAATGGCCATATGGCCTTTAACGACCCGCCAGTAGCTGATTTTGCCGACCGACAAAGCGTCAAAGTGGTCCAACTCGACGCAGTTTGCCGTCAGCAGCAGGTCAACGACGGCGCCTTTGCCACGCTTGCCGACGTGCCCACCCACGCAATGACCCTGACGATGCCTGCCTTGTTAGCGGCGCGGCGCATCGTTTGTGTTGTGCCGGGCCCTACCAAAGCCGCCGCTGTGCAGGCAGCGCTCAGCGGTCCCATCAGCACAGACTGCCCAGCCAGCGCCTTGAGGCAGCATCCCAACGCGGTGCTGTACCTCGACCGCGCCTCTGCCGCTCAGGTGCTCTAGCATCTCAGGAGGTTCAGTTGATGCCCAAGCTTTCGGTATGCATCGAGATGTTCTGGCGTGACAGGCCCTTTGCCGAGCGTATCGCGCAGGTGGCCCGTCTAGGATATCAAGCCTTCGAGTTCTGGGGGTGGGACAATAAGGATATCCCCGCGGTTGCCGCGGCGCAGAGCGAGGCTGGTCTGGCGGTGGCGGCCATTTGCCATGTGCCCGGCAACAGCCTCATCAAGCGCGGTGCTGAGAAGGAGCTCGTGCAGGGCATGGTGCGCACGGCCGAGGTGGCCGCTGCCCTAAAGTGCCCGACTGTGATAGTTACCACTGGCAACACGTTGGATGATGAGCGCTATGAGGCCTCGCGTCGGCGGGTGGTGCGGCATCTGCGCGCCGTCGGCCAAGTCGCGGCCGATCACGGGCTGACGCTTGTGTTGGAGCCGCTCAACACCCTGGTGGATCACCATGGCTATTGGCTTACCCGCATGTCTGAGGCCGTCGACATCGTGCAAGAGCTGGACTCACCTGCCGTCAAGATTCTGATGGATATCTACCATCAGCAGATCCAGGAGGGCCATATCATCGACAACCTGACGGCCTATTGCGCCCATATCGGGCATGTGCATGTGGCCGGTGTGCCTGGCCGACACGAACTGGTGGGCGGCGAGCTGGATTTTCGCAGTATCTTTCGGGCTATCGACGCCGCCGGGTATGAGGGCTTTGTGGGGCTCGAGTATGCGCCGCTCTTGCGTGAGGCCGACTCTCTGGCGCAGCCCTTGCGTCTGCTAGGAGGCTGACTGTTTGATGAGCAGATCACTCGTAAAGCTTGAGGCGCAGATGGATGATCTGCTGGCGCAATGCATCGATGGTGGCGCTGTTGCCGCTCTCTTCGCCCAAATGCGCTAGCTGGTGCTTCTTCTGGGCGAGTTCAGCGGCGCTCCTCAAGAGTTTGATCAAGATGCGCGCCCGCCGAAGGCCGCTACGGCGTAGACGGCGCAGCACAGCGCTGTAGCGCTCGCGAGAGCTGAGCACCTGATAGAGAGGCTCAGTCAATATGCCCAGACTCACTTCCTCTGCTAGATGCTCGCGCATCCAGGCGACCTCTCGCCGCCAGCTCAAGACTACCATTACCAGCACCAACAGCGCTCCTGCCCAGTTCAGCAACAGGCTCAGAATGCATAGCCCGGCGTTGGCTAGGGCGTTGTGAGCCATGTGCACGGCGATGGCCAGCAAGAGCCAGCGTAGCACCACGCCTCGTCTGCTGCCTGCCCCTTTTGTGTAGCGTGCTCGTGCAAAGCCTACCCCGGTGAACGCCGTGAACACGGCGTGGTTCAGGCCAAAGGCCAGTGCACGCACAGGTATGATGGTGGCCCAAGCCGAGAGACCGCTCTCTTCGAGAGCGGTCCAAAAGTAAAAGATGTTCTCGACCATGGCAAAGCCGAGGCCAACCACGGCGCCATACACAATGCCGTCGAGGTCACCATCCATCTCAGCACGTGCCCAACGATAGAGCCCCCACAAGGCCAGGCCCTTGGCGACTTCTTCGATGGGTGGGGCGATCAACGTGCTGCCGACGACGCTGGCATAGCCCTGTCCGAAGACGCTCAATGGGCGGGCCAGCCAGCTCTCGATGATCAACGACAACATGACGCTGGGCACGGCACCCCATACAAACGCGCCCAACAAGAGGGCGCGAGGCTCCTTCTCGTGCCGGTCGACCCACCAGAACAGGAGTACATACAGTGCCGTGGGTAGAGCGGCTGCTACTACAGAGAACAGCCTCAACAGGGCCATGGCCGCTCTAGCTCACGGCAGCAAGCTGCGGTAGCGCTGCCCCGCCCAAGTGGGCACAGACATCGTCTTGGTGATACGCGCTGCGGTGCTAGAAACGTGCACCAGCGGTGACGATAGCTTGCCCCTGACAGTACCATGCGAGAGCGCGCTCAGGAACGACGCGGCGTCGTCAAAGGCTGGTAACTCGACAAAGGCACGGCCGATCTCAGCGGGCGCGTGCGCGTCGCTGCCGGCCGAGCGCGCGAGTCCGTAGCGCTCAGCGATCGCCTCGGCAGCTACAAGATCGGCCCGATAGGTGGTGCGGGCGTTGAGCACCTCGATCATATCGACCCAGGGCAACACCTCATTCAGGGCTTGCGGTGAGAGCGCTGATGACCGACGCGCCTGATCGCAGGGGTGAGGAATGCAGACAAGCCCCCCTTGCGCTTTGATGGCGCGCACTGTGTCGAGGGGCGAGAGGCCAGCGGGCAGCTCCTCTTGCATAAAGAGGCCGATGATCTCGCCCTGGGTGGTAGAGATCTCCTCGCCAACGATGATGCGCAGTTGTGACCAGCGAGCCAGCAGCAGTGCCGCGCCCATGGCGTTATGATCGGTGATCGCCAACACGTCGAGACCTCGACGTATGGCAGCGCGCTCGATCTGTGGCAAGGTGCTGAGTGAATCGGGCGAATAGGCGGTATGTATGTGTAGGTCTGCCTTCACGCGGCGGCTCCATGGTGATGCTGGGTAAGCGAGGTCCATTATAGACGCAGCATTGGCAGAAGCCTAACCACTCGGGCAGATTGGGCCAACCACCCGCACATGCTACAATGGCGCCATCTGATGCCAAGCGGGCGGGATTCTCTTTGGGGCGCCTATTGAAGCCCTTGCGTTTGGCTCATTACGGAGGGAACTGATGACCATTCCTCGATCGGAATATCCACGACCGCAGTTCGAGCGGGCAGACTGGCTCTGCCTCAATGGCGAGTGGCAGTTCGAGATCGACCAGGGCGATAGTGGCCTGGAGCGTGGCCTGGCGACACGCGAGCTGTCGGGCGTCATCAACGTGCCATTCTGCCCCGAGAGCGCTCTTTCTGGGGTGGAATGCACCGATCATCTCAACGCCGTCTGGTATCGCCGCCAGGTGACCATCCCTGCGGGCTGGGCAGGGCGCGATGTGCTGCTGCACTTTCAGGCCGTGGATTATGATGCGACGGTGTGGGTCAATGGGTCTGAGGTTATGCGGCACCGTGGCGGCTTTACGCCTTTTGTCTGCGATCTGAGCGGCCTGGTTTCTGCCGGCGAAACGGCTACCATCATAGTGCGAGCTCGAGATCCCCATGGCCAGCCGCAACCGCGCGGCAAGCAGGCGCACGACTATGCCGGCTATGGGGCTATCTATGGGCGCACCACGGGTATCTGGCAATCGGTCTGGCTAGAGCCAGTGGCGCCAACCCATATGCGGCGCCCGCGCATCACGCCCAGCGTAGCCCGTGGTTGCTTTGTCGTCGAGGTGCCGCTGGTGCGGCCACGTCGGGGGCTATCGCTGACCGTAGCCCTTAGCAGCGCGGGCAAGCTCGTCTCTAGCGCCAGTGTGTCTCTCGGCTCTGAGATGTCGGTCATCGCCGAACTCTCTGTGCCGAGTTGGTCGCGCACGCTCTGGGAGCCCAGCAATCCGCACTTGTACGACCTGGAGTTTGTTCTGAGCGATGATGAGAACGAGGTAATCGATCGAGCCACCAGCTATGCCGGCTTGCGTTCAGTCTCGATCGATGGCCAGGCTGTCAAGATCAATGGGCGAGCCGTTTTTCAGCGGCTGGTGCTTGATCAAGGGTACTATCCCGATGGTATTATGACAGCACCCAGCGACGAGGCGCTCAGGCACGATATCGAGTTGAGTATGGCCGCCGGGTTCAATGGTGCGCGGCTGCATCAGAAGGTGTTCGAAGAGCGCTTTCTGTACTGGGCCGATCGGCTCGGCTATCTCGTCTGGGGCGAGTTTGGCGACTGGGGCTGCGGCGGCTTTGGGCCCGACCATGATCATCAGAAGCCCACGCCCAGCTACATCACCCAGTGGCTCGAGGCTCTAGAGCGCGACTATTCGCATCCGAGCATCGTCGGCTGGTGCCCGCTCAACGAGACATGGCAATACCGTACAGACCGCATCGACCAGCTCGATGATGTCACCTTGGGGATGTACCTGGCTACCAAGGCGATGGACCTGACGCGGCCGGTGCTCGATGCCTCAGGGTATGCGCATCGGGTCTATGGCGCCGACATCTATGACTGCCACGACTATGAGCAGAACCCAGACGTGTTTGCGGCCAACCACGCCGGCCTGGCGCAGGGGCAGCCCTACTATAACGGGCGCGCCGAGCGCAGTCGTTGGCACGATCAGCGAAGCTGGAGCATCCCCTATGCTGGCCAGCCTTTCTTTGTTAGCGAGTTTGGCGGCATCTGGTGGAACCCCCAGGCCGAGCACGGTCGCGACTCATGGGGCTATGGCGAGCGCTGCCGGACCATTGAAGAGGTGTACGAGCGGTTCGAAGGACTGTGTAATGTGCTGCTCGACGACGCCAACATGTTCGGATATTGCTACACGCAGCTCACGGACATCTATCAAGAGCAGAATGGCGTTGTGAGCTTTGACCGCTCGCCCAAGCTCGACCTGGAGCGCCTGCGCCGCGCTCAACAGCGGCCCGCGGCGATCGAGTTGGCCGACCAGCCTTAGCCGTACGATAACGAGAACGCCCTCGGGTATCCCGAGGGCGTTGCTTTATTCAGAGCGAACGGCTTGTCAGGCGCTGACGGCGCCCCGCGCCACATCCACCAGCTCGGCAAACGACGAAGGGTCGTTCACGGCCATCTCGGCCAGCATCTTGCGGTTGACCGCAACCTGCGCATTGGTGAGGCCGTTGATAAAGCGACTGTAGCTCATTCCGTTGGCGCGAGCCGCTGCGTTGATGCGCGCAATCCACAGGCGGCGCATATCGCGTTTGCGATTGCGGCGGTCTCGGGTGGCATAGGCGAGCGACTTGAGCATGGCCTCGTTGGCGCGACGGAACAAGCGGTGCTTGGTCAGCCGCTGCCCTTTGGTCAGGTTCAAGACTTTGACATGTCTGCGGTGGGCTGCGACGCCTCTTTTGACTCTAGGCACGGTTGTGATCCTTTCCAGTGACTCTTGGGCAGGCCGCGCCTAGCCCTTGAACTTTTTGATGTAAGGTACCAGTCGACCGACGCGTTTGACCTCGCCGCTACCCTGAACCTCGACCATCATCCACTGGCTGCGCTTGACGCGCTTGGAGCGTTTGCGTCGCAGGTGGCGCTTCTCAGCTTGAGAGCGCATCAGTTTTCCCGAGCCGGTTAGCTTGAATCGCTTAGCGGCGGCCTTGTAAGTCTTTAACTTAGGCACTTCTTTTCTTCCTCCGACAATCTGAAAGCACGAGCCTACCGTGCGGGCCTATTCAGCCTTGGTCGGCTCGGTCTTTTTCGCAGGTGATAGCAGCATGATGAGCGCAGAGCCCTCCATTTTGGGCTGACTCTCAACCACAGCAACATCACGCATCTCAGACATGACGCGGTCCATCAGCTCATCGCCCAGCTCAGGGTGTGTGTGTTCACGCCCACGGAACCGCACCCGTACCCGCACTTTGGCGCCCTCGGCCAGAAACTTGCGCGCCCGATTGAGCTTGACCTGAATATCATGGTCAGCCGTCTTGGGCCTGATCTGGATCTCTTTGACCTCGATCTGTTTCTGAGCCCTGCGAGCGTCCCGCTCGCGGCGCTGTAGCTCGTACAAGAACTTGCCATAGTCGAGCAGACGACAGACGGGCGGGTTTGCCTGCGGTGCGATCTCAACGAGATCAAGGCCGCGCTCTTCGGCCACGCGCAGCGCTTCACGGGTGGGGTAGATGCCCATCTGTTTGCCCTGCTCGTCGACCAGGCGCACCTCGCGCACGCGAATATCGCGATTGATGCGGTGCTCTCTGTTACTGCTGATAGTGCCACCTCTCTAGATACTGGGACGCCAGCAACGGCGCCAGCGATAACCCCGGTACACCATAGTATAACATGACGGTCAACCTTGGTCAAAATCGGGCGTCGATGACCATCAGCACTGATGCTCGCCCGCAGCCTGTTTCTCCATGTAGAAACCAAGCCGAGAGGTTTCGGGCAGAACACACGCCAGCCAAGACGACGCCGCAAGCCACCGGCGCCATTGATGCGTCACATGGTGTGCTCGTTATCGCTTTGGGTGTTACGGTCACTCTGTCCAAAGCGGCCCAAGGCGTCCGGGCAAGGGCTCTCCACAGGCGATACGCCTCGTGCCAACAGCTTGTCGGGTACGATTAGCTCGCCCACGGCCTTGGTGAAACCACTGGAAGCCATCCCCGCGCAGGCTCCTCAAGGTACGCCTGACCTTGGCGAGCTGATGCCTCGAGTCAAATGCCAAAGCGTGCCGGTCGCCGATCGTGGTTGGCATGGCGCGTTACCCGGGGAGTCCGTCGGGGGCATCATCATCGGTGTGGGCTCTACCGATTCGGTTCGATTCTAGGTAACTGAATGCGTGCGATTGACAAAGCCTGCTGCCTCTGATATACTCGCGCTGACTTTGGAGGGCCCTCCCCAAGCCCGGAGGGATGGCAGAGCGGTCGATTGCGGCGGTCTTGAAAACCGTTGATCTCACGATCCGGGGGTTCGAATCCCTCTCCCTCCGCCTTGAAAACCGCATATGTGATCGTTGGGGAGGTGCCGGAGTGGACGATCGGGGCCGCCTGCTAAGTGGTTGTAGGGCCTTTAATCCCTACCCAGGGTTCGAATCCCTGCCTCCCCGCCTGGTCTATGACGTGGCGCGATTTGCCAGTACCAACCCCCTGTGCTAGACTTGGCCTCGCTGATTGGCGCCCGTACCTCAATTGGATAGAGGGCCGGCCTACGAAGCCGTTAGTTGCGCGTTCGAGTCGCGCCGGGCGCACCTGATGGGCACCGCGGAAAGCCGCGGTGCCTTGTCGTTTTAGGAGGGTTGCTCGCATGTTCCAAGACATGTTCAACATGAAGGGCATCAACTGGTGGACGTTGCTGGGCGGCCTGGGGCTGAACTTTATGCTGAGCTTGATGGTTGCTCTGGGTGGCTCGTACTTGGCGCAGCATCCCCAGTATGCTGCGCCCTACGAGGCCTATGGACAGCCCGTCATCATGCTGGTCATCTTTGTGCTCTGTGGTCTTTCGGGCTTTGCTGTTGCCAAAATCGCCGACAACGTACCGCTCAAGCATGCTCTGTGGGCCAGCATGGGCGCCTTTGTTCCCATGGTGGGCGCCTTTTTCCTCGGACCCAATATCTTTGTGCTGATGATGGCCATTGTCGCCGTGGCGGGGAACCTCAACGGGGCGATGCTGGCGGCGCCCAAGCGTCGCAGCTATGGCCCGCCCGACGATCACCGCTAGAGCATTTGCAGGCGGCCGCTGGCGGGTGCTATACTGACGGTTGTGCAGGCCCCCTTAGCTCAGTGGATAGAGCGCTGGCCTCCGGAGCCAGGTGCAGGCGTTCGAGTCGCCTAGGGGGTACTTGGCGGGCTCGTCAACATGACGGGCCCGTTTTTGTTGCCTAGGCCTCGAGTGTGGGCCAGACCTTCTGCAGCTCCTCGGGACGAAACGGCCCAACCCGTAGGAGCCGTGGTGTATCGGCAGTAAGATCGATGATGGCCGAGGCCGTGCCGCCCGCGCATGGGCCACCATCCAGCAGCAAGTCGATTCTGCCCGCAAGGTCTTTGTAGGCGTCATCCGCGGTGGCGCTAGAGGGCTCGCCCGAGCGGTTGGCGCTGGTGACGGCCAAGGCGCCCCCGGCCTGTCGTAGCAGCTCCAGAGCCAGAGCGTGTGCCGGCATTCGCACCGCCACGCTGTCTTTGTCGCCACAAAGGATAGCAGGCACCTCGAGCTTGCGCGGAACCACCAGTGTGAGCGCCCCTGGCCAAAAGTGCCCTATGGCCGACTCGAAGCTTACGGGCAGGCTTCTGGCCACCTGCAGCACGTCTGCAGGGCTGGCCACCAACACGGGCACGGCCAGTGAAAGCGGCCGAGCTTTGGCAGCATATAGCCGTGCGATGGCCTCCGTGTTCCATAGATCGCAACCCACGCCATACACAGTGTCTGTAGGGAACACGACGAGCCCGCCTGCTCGCAGCGCCTCGAGCGCCGCGGGGATAGCCTGGGCGTCACCTGCCGCCAACCTGCGTGTGGTCACCGCCATGCTCAACCTGCTCTGCGCTCAACGGTGAGGACGCGCTCATGCCCGGCATAGTCATAGATGACATCAACAGCCGCCGCGGGCACCGCGCCCAGCGCCAGAGTACGGGCGGCAGCCATCTGTCTTGGGTCGAGTTCGAACATGGCCAGTCCACCAGGCGCGAGCCGCTCTGCCAGGGCGCCCATAAGCCGTTGAACAATGACCAGGCCCCCTGGTCCGCCGTCCAGCGCTACACTGGGCTCAAAGCGCGAGACCTCGGGCATCAGAGTGGGCAGCTCGTCACAGTCGACATAGGGGAGGTTGGCGACGATAAGGTCAAAAGAGCCCGCCAGCGGCGTCAGAAGGTCGGCTTGCAGCAATGCCACGCGATGCGCAAGGCCCAACCGTGCGACGTTGCGCCGTGCCACTTGCAGCGCGGCCCCCGAGAGATCCACCGCCAACACCTGCGCGGCGGGCAGATGGCGCGCCAGCACGATGGCGATGGCCCCTGACCCTGTGCCCACATCGACGATGCGCAGACCCGGCCGGGGTTGTCGTTGCGCCCAAGCCAGGGCAGCCTCGACGAGGTGCTCGGTCTCGGGGCGGGGCACCAGCACCGCAGGCGTCACCTCGAGGGCGATATCGTAAAAGGGGCGCTGGCCAAGAAGGTAGGCGACCGGCTCGCGCTGGGCGCGCCGTTGCACCAGAGCAGCATAGCGCCTGGCAGTTGGTGCGCTCAGGTCATCTGCCCAAAAGGCACGTAACCGGGCGCGATCGCAGCCCAACACCTGCCCCAGAAGCAACTCGGCATCGAGCCGTGGCGAATCGACGCCAGCGGCTGTCAGCAACCTCGTGGCCCATTGCAGGGTATCAGCCACCTGGAGAGGTTGACTGCTCACGCTCAAATCAACCGTGTCAGGCCTCTTGAGCCAGCTCGAGGCGTTCGGCCTGTTCTTGTAGGGCCAGCTCGTCGATAAAGGCATCCAGCTCTCCAGCCAGAACGCTCTCGAGACGATAGATGGACATGCCGATGCGGTGATCAGTGACGCGGTTCTGCGGAAAGTTGTAGGTGCGGATCTTTTCGCTGCGTTCGCCGGTGCCCACCTGCTGCCGCCGTGCCTCGTCGCGCTCTCCAAAGGTGCGCGAGTATTCGAGGTCATAGACGCGGGCGCGGAGCACTTCCATGGCGCGTAGTTTGTTCTGTAACTGCGAGCGCTCGTTCTGGCATTGCACCACGATGCCGGTAGGCAGATGCGTGAGGCGCACGGCCGAGTCGGTGGTGTTAACGCCCTGCCCGCCATGCCCGCCCGCGCGGTAGATATCGATGCGGATGTCGTTCTCGTCGAGCGTCACATCGAGCTCATCGGCCTCGGGCAGCACCGCAACAGTGGCCGTAGAGGTGTGAATCCGACCGCTGGCCTCGGTATCGGGCACGCGCTGCACGCGGTGCACGCCGCTCTCGAACTTGAGCCGCGAGTAGGCGCCTTTGCCGCGCACCTCAAACACGATCTCTTTATAGCCACCGATGCCCGTCTCATTGCTCGAGATGACCTCGGTCTTCCAGCCGTTGGCCATGGCGTAGAGCGTGTACATGCGATACAGATCGGCCGCAAAGAGCCCAGCCTCATCGCCGCCAGCCCCCGCACGGACCTCGACGATGACGCTCTTGCCGTCTCGCGGGTCCTTGGGCACTAGCAGCAGCTTGAGCTTTTCAGCCGTCGTAAGGACCTCGTTCTCGAGAAGCGCAGTCTCCTCGCGGATAAGCGCCAGCATCTCTGGGTCTTCTTCGGTCTCGGCTAGCGCCTGGGCATCGGCGAGCTCTCGCTCGACGTTCCGATAGTGCTCATAGGTGCGCACCGTCTCGCCAAGCTCGGCCTGCTCCTGCGCATAGGCACGCAAGAGGTCGGGGTTGGTGACCACCTCGGGCGAGGACAGCAGTCGATTCAGCTCTTCGTAGCGCTCGACGAGGGCCTGAGTCTTTTCGAACATGGGTCGCTCCAAACACTGCAAGGACTCGACTATTCATTATAGTAGCGCTACGAGCAGCCCCCAAAGCGCGAAGAGACGCAAGCTACAGCCGCAACGTAGGGCTGGGCATCGCAGGATGAAAGGCATTACTCATCACCACCCTGATATCAGCTTCTACACCTGCGAAGGACGCTGCGATCACCCGCTCGACGGTCTCGGCCGGCAGCTCGACACGGGCATTGATGAGCAGGCGGGCCGTGTCTCCCACGAGTGGCGGCAATCCTGTGCGCCAGCTATCGCCCGTGTCGGCGCTGGTGACGCTGATTTTCGCTTCACCATCGATGCCGCTGATGACGAACTTGAGGTGGGCGATGGCTGGCGTCGCCTTGCGCAACGCTGTGATGATGCGTGAAAGGGCCTCATCCACGGCCTGGCGCACCGGCCCCTGGGCAACGGTGATGTCGACGATCTGATCGAGCCAGGCGAGGCGCACCTCGCCCGCCCCATAGCGGCTATAGTCGATGTCCAGCGGTGCTGCGGCCAGAGCAAGGCCCTCGCTCTCGATGGTCTGTAACCACGTGGCTACGCTTTCGGGCGAGGTCGAGTCTTGCAGACGGGTGCGCTTGTCGGCCAGCACACTGTCGGTGGCCATCAGCCCCGCGAGTGTGGCGTGCTGCTCGCTGGCCAACAGATCGATCTTGTTGGCGACCACGAGGCCAGCCTCGGCCAGTTGCTGATCAAAGACATACACCACGTCATCGCTAAAGGGCAGTGGCTGCCCCTGCAAACGCCGCAGCAGCAATCTCGCATCGGCGAACACCGAGAGGCTCGACGGCGGTAGATCGATGCTACGCAGTTCTAGCAGCGGCTTGACCACAGTGGCCACAATGTCGGCGCAAGAGCCGACCGACTCGGCAAAGATGACCTGGGGTTGCGCAGAGGCGCGGAGTTCAGACAGTCTCTCGACAAAGTCGTCATAGCCACAGCAGAAACAGCCGCCCGAGACCTCGACCGCGGGTACATCTTGCAGGGCGAAAAAGGCAGTATCTACCAGGTACTTGCCCTGATCGTTCGTCACCACACCCACCCGGATGCCCCGCGCAAGCAGCTGGCGTGCGGCCTCTGCGATAGCGGTGGTCTTGCCGCTGCCCAGGAACCCCCCGACGAGGTGCAGTTGGGTCATCACGGCGTTAGGCCTCGGTGATGTGGGCGCTCACTGCCTCGAGCAGCTCGCGATGGCTGGGTATGATGGACGAGTACTTGAGCTCGCCGTTGATCAGGATGCTGGGCAGGTTGGTGATGCCCAGCTTGGCCATGCGCGCGATGTTCTCTGGCACCGTGATCTTGTACTCGACCATCTCGACGCGCTCGCCAAGCTCAGCAGCGACACGCTGAGCCGCATCGAGCATATAGGCACAGGCGGCGCAGGTGGCTGAATCCAGCGTAAAGACCTCGATGAGCGGCCTCTCCATATGCTGATAGTCAGGCAGGTCGATCTCGATGTCGAGCGTGGCGCGATGGTAGTTGCGCACTACCTCGCGATAGGTACCAGGATCATGGGTGGCCTGGGCCGCGCCGATGGTGTTTTCGATGGGCGTGTCATAGGGCATGTCGCAGCCAGGCGCAACGATCAGGTTGTTGTGATCCACTTCGGCTAACAGGTCGACGACGAACTTGATGTTGTCTTGCTGATTGCCCAGCAGCATGCAGGTGGTCAGCGGGATGTTCCCGCCGATGGTGATGTCATACCGATCAGTGATGGTCTTGGCAGCAGGCAGGTTGATGTTCTCATCCACCGAGATCGAGTCGGGCTCGGTTAAGCACATCGCCTCGATGTTCTTGGTGGCGTCGCCGCACACAAAGAACGAGGAAAAGGCGCCCAGCTCGCTGATGTCTCTGAACAGTTGCGAAAACGGCCCGTGGAGATACTGCTTGAAGGTGCGCGCAGAGACCTGCGAGACCAACGGGTCGACCACCGCAATCACATCCACGCCCGCCTCGCGATAGAGGGTGGCTATGCGTTGGGCAACCCGGGTGGTATAGGCCAGGAGTGCGTGCACATAGTCCGGATGGTCGAACATATCCATGAAAATGTCGCTACCCCGCAGATGCGAGGCCAGGGTAAGCGGCCCTGTCACCAGGCCGTAGAGGGCCGTCGTATCGCCCACTGCCGCCTTGAGGCGGCGCATCGCCTCGAGCACGATGGGCAATCGACCATCGTCTGGGCCTGGGATGTGCGTTGGCACTACCATCTCCTGGGCCAGCGGATGGTCGGCCACCGAGGGCGGTGCCTCTTGGGCCCAGAGCAGCTGGCAACCCAGGATTTCGGCTTCGATCTGCAGGTCGAATACCACGGGCTGGCCATCGGGCATATACAGTCTGTTGACGGCCAAGAGAGCCTCTACCAGTTTCTCGACGTCGGTCAGCACCTCGATGGCGCTGTAACCCACGAGTTTGCCAGCATGAACGCCGGCGAACGGCACCCAGGGAACCGCATCGGGCACCTGGTGACGCAACGCCGCGAACACGCGCTCTTTGCCTGTCATGGCCATGCTACTGCTCCTCATCCACTGCTAGATCTGCACCATCGGTGGAGCGAGCCTGCTCCAATATCATCGCCAACGTCCAGCTATCCAGTCTCTCGCACAGCGCACGTGCTGCGTCGTCCCACACTGTACGCGCCACGCAATGAGCGGCCCGTGGGCAGGGCCCGTCGAGGCATTCGCCGCAGGGAGCCAGAGCGATATCGCCCTCAACAGCCCGCACAACATCGCCAGCCGAGATGTTCGCCGCATCGCGCCCCAATAGATAGCCACCGCCAGGGCCCTTGACGCCATGAATGATGCCGGCGGCCTGCAACTGCCGGAAAAGCTGCGCCATATAGTCAGGCGAGATACCCTGCGCAGCAGCCAACTTGGCCCGCGAAACGGGCGCCTGGAGACCATTGAGCGCCAGTTCAATCAGAGCCCTTAGAGCGTAACGACTTTTGGTGCCGAGTTGCATCATACTCACCTAGTCGAGCCTATCAAGACAGCATATAGTAGTTGATTATATCCATCAACTAATGGCTAGGCAAGCCTGGCTTGTGCCCCGGCTGCTTTGTGGCGCCACGACATAAGTGGTAAAATGTCTATGTGGTACCATAATGCCTGAGGGTTGGCCGAAGTGAGGCTGCGATCTTGCGGCCGCGGGTAGAACCCTCGTGTATCGCCAGGATTATCACACTGCAAATCTGCGAGCGGCGGTTGGGTGCTTTGGGCTTGGGGTGTGTCTGTATCAGCGACACATCGCCCGGCCTGCAGGTCCCGCGCTAGGCGCGTTCTGTAGGACCGAGCGAACGACCTGCCTCGCGTTGTGCGTGGAACGCCGCGCAATGCCTCAAGTCGCCTTTGCAGGGTGTTGAGCCTGTTACGTGGCCAACTGATGTTGTTTGAAGGAATGGCTATTGACAGCCACGTAAGATGCTATGGCGATGCTCGACCGGCCGCGATTGTCCGGGTCTGCTATTGGCCTGCAATGATTCATGAGCCGACCTCTTGGCCTGTGGCTGCCACACGAGACGATTCGAATACACCATACCCGCTTTGCCGGGCGCCGAGATGCGCAGCCCTATTCGCCCATACTGTGGTGTCCAATAGCGTTCCATCGGGCACCCTCTGGCTAGAGAGCATCCCCTGTGTCCCTGCGCACGTGGTATGGCCAGCGGCGGCGATCTCTATCGTGCCGCATCAGAGCCTGCCTCAACAACGATGAGACGCTCATCGTCCTGGGGTGGGTTTGAAAGGAACCAACGTGCCTAGACGAAGAAAGAACGCTGCAGCAGACTCTTCTGCCCTCACCTGGTATGCCGTCGATCTCCATATGCACACGCCGGCCTCAAAAGACTATCAGCAGAACGGCGTTGCCTACCTCGACATCTTGCGCAAAGCCAAAAAAGAAGGCCTTGCCGCTATCGCGTTTACTGATCACAATACCGTACAGGGCTATGCTGCTATGCGCCAAGAGATCGCCGATCTGGAGCGCTGGGAGCAGGATGGCCGAATCACGGCCGACGAACGAGCTCGCCTGCAAGAGTACCGCAGCCTCTTGGACGAGGTGCTGGTGCTGCCTGGCTTTGAGTTGACCGCCACTTTTGGGTTCCACGTGCTGGCGATCTTTGACCCCATGACGCCGCTGCGCACCATCGAGCTGACGCTGCTGCGTCTCAACGTACCAGGCGGACTGCTCACAGCCGGCGAGACTGAGGTAGGCTCGACCACCGATGTCGTCACGGCCTATCGCATTATGGCAGAGGCGGGCGCCCTGGTGATCGCACCCCATGCCAACTCATCCCATGGGGTGGCCATGTTTGGGCTTGGCTTTGGAGGGCAAACCCGCATCGCCTACACCCAAGACCCCAATCTGCATGCCCTGGAAGTGACCGACCTTGAGAGCAACAAGCGGCGAAACACCGCGTCATTCTTTAACGGCTCCAAGCCCGAATACCCGCGTCGCATGCACTGCATCCAGGGCTCAGACGCGCACCGGATCGCCGGAGCGGGCAAGAACCTGGGCGTTGGCGAACGAGCGACTGAGGTGTTGCTGTCAGAGATGACCTTTGCCGCGCTCAAAGAGGCCTTCTTGAGTAACGATTTTGCGCGGACGCGGCCAGCACGCCGCTCTACCGAAGAGCCCTTTGACCACGTGCTGGCGGCCCGTGCCAACGGCCCTACCATTGTGCAAAGCTTTCACGAGAACATGACGCGCCGCGGCGGCTGCATGCACGCCATTCTGTGTGATGTGGTGGCCTTTACCAACACTAACGGCGGCACCATCTATGTGGGCATCAGTCCCAACACCAAGGTGCCCCCCAAGGGCGTGGATGACCTCAAGGCGGCCATCAAAGAGCTCGAAGAAGAGATCGATCGTATGGTCTATCCCGAGGTCGATGTCACCCTTTCAGGGCTCACTAGCGGTGGCAAGAACATTGTGCGCATGAACGTGCCGCGCGGGCCCCAGCGCCCCTACGTGCTCGAGGGTAGCCGCATCTACATCCGCAAAGAGGCCGAGACCAGCCAGGCCATGCGAGATGAGATCCTGCAGCTGATTCTGGCGGCGGCTGCCGAGCAAGATGTAGTTCCCAAGGCACATCCGGCCGCACAGCCCAGCGAGAAGCCCGCCCGCGGCGAATCAGCGCAAACACCCGCGCGCAGCGAGCCCAAGCCGACGCCACGTCAAGAGTCCAGGCCGCGTACGGAAGCGTCTGACGGGGCGCCGCGTACGGGCGTCGAGATCACCGAGACCGAGACGCGCGGCGGCGTGCAGTATCACACTATGCGAGACCTGCGAGATGGCAGCCAGGTGAATAATGTCACCCGCAGTTCGGCGCGGCGCCTTTGGCGTTATGCCATTGCGCTCAAAGAAAAGGGCACCTTTGCCCCTGACAAAGTCACCTGGTTTGGCGACCGTGGCCTGTGGCACAAGTACCTGCGCTCAGGGCGCCCACACTATGACCTCGTCAAGCGCAACGCCGACGGCTCACTGCGTGTCTACTACGGGGTAAGCGAGGATGGCATCCACGGCGAGTGGCGCCAGGTTGTCGGTATGGAGGACTAGCATCAGCACGCAGTGGCGCCTGCGGCGCTTTGTGATGGCAGACTATGATCAAGTGGTCGCCCTCTGGAGTGAGGCCGGCGATGGGCTCCAGATCAGGCCATCCGACCAGCCAGAGGGACTGGCACTTAAACTGACACGTGACTCTGACCTGTTCTTGGTGGCCGAAACAACAGCGGGCCTGGTCGTCGGTGTGGTCGTGGGGGCATGGGACGGTCGTCGTGGATGGCTGCACCATCTGGCCGTGCACCGCGCCTTTCGCAGGCAGGGCATCGCCACAGCGCTGGTGGCCGCTACAGAAGAGGCCCTGCGCGCCAAGGGGTGCCTCAAGGTCAATCTGCTGGTGCAAAAGGCCAATGCCAGCGCCATCCATCTCTATCGCTCGCTAGGATACAGCGACATGACCAGTATCTGCGCCATGGGCAAAGAGCTGGCGCCAGACGCAAACGAGGCTGCTGCTCAACCGGCGGCCCTTGGGAAGTAAGTCGATGTTCGAAGTCTGTTTTCTGGGCACATCAGCCTCGGCGCCTTCGGTCGAGCGAGGCCTCTCGGCTGCGCTGGTGCTACACCGCGATCAGCGTTTTTTGGTCGACTGTGGTGAGGGCACGCAGAGGCAGCTGCTGCGCAGCGGCCTGGGCTTTCGCAAACTAGACAAAGTGCTGCTGACACATGGCCACCTCGACCACATCTTGGGGCTGGGCGGGCTCGTCTCTACCTTTTCGCGGTGGGAGTCGATCGACACGTTGCACATTTATGGTGGCAACTGGGCTCTGCAGCGCGTGCAAGACTTGATGCATGTGGTGTTGCGCGGCGGCGAAGTGGACACGGCAGTCGAGCTGGTCGAGATCCACAGTGGCCCCATCTGGCAGGGCGGCGCTATGACCATCACGGCCTTTCCGGTCTCGCATCGCGGGCCGGGCTGCTTTGGCTTTTGCTTCGAAGAGCGCACGCATCGCCCCTTTTTGGCCGACAGAGCGCAGACACTGGGCATACCCAACGGCCCTGAGCGTCGTCAGCTGGTTGAGGGACATGCCGTCACGCTGGCCGATGGTCGGGTGATCGCGCCCGCAGATGTGCTGGGCGAACCCATCGCTGGCACCAAGCTCGTCCATGTTGGCGACGCTGGCCGCACCGATAACCTCATTGAGGTGGTGCGAGACGCTGACGCACTGATCATCGAGGCCACCTATACCAGCCGAGATGAGGAGATGGCGGCGCGCTTTGGGCATCTCACGGCGCGCCAGGCCGCAGAGTTGGCCGCCGAGGCCAACGTCAAGGCGCTCTTTTTGGTGCATCTCTCGCGACGCTACTCTGAGTACGAGACGCTGCGCGAGGCGCGCGCGGTATTCGAGAACACTATGGTGCCACGTGATCTCGATATGTTTCGCATCATGCGCGGCCAGGTGTTGGCCATCGACGATGAGGAGCGGCAGCGCCTGGCCCAGCCCGAGGCCATGGGCAGGCCCTGACATGCCGACACCAACCCTCGTCAAATTGGGCGGCTCGCTGATCACCGACAAGAGGAGCCCAGAGACACCCCGTCTGGACGTCCTCGCGCGACTTGCCAGCGAGATTGCCCAGGCCAGAACCCAACGCCCTGATCTGGCGCTGATCCTCGGGCATGGTTCTGGGTCGTTCGGCCACATGGCGGCAGAGCGCAACCGCGTGCACGAGGGTGGCATGGGCAACTGGTTCGGCTACGCCGAGACAGGCGCTATTGCGCAGCGCCTTAACCGCCTTGTTGTCGACGCGCTGCTGGGGGCCGGCGTGCCGGCCGTCTCATTGCAGCCCTCGGCTTCGGCAATCTGTCGAGATGGTGAGCTAGTAAGCATGAGTTTGGCTCCTCTGCAGACACTACTGACCCACGGCGCAGTGCCGTTGCTCTATGGTGACGTGGCCATCGACCGCTCACGAGGCATGACGATCATATCTACTGAACAGGTGCTGGCGTATGTGGCGCGGAACCTGCGTGCTGCCCGGCTCGTCGAAGCAGGTGAGGTCCAGGGCGTTTTCTCGGCCGATCCGCATAGCGATCCGCAGGCGCGGCTGTTGCGGTGCATCACACCCAGTAGCCTCAGCGCCGCTGAACTCGAACTGCAGGGCTCGCATGGCGTCGACGTGACCGGTGGCATGCGTTCCAAGGTCGAGAGCCTGATGAGGCTCGTGCAAGAGTTGCCCGACCTCAAGGTGCAGATCATTGGTGGCATCGAGCCAGGCGTACTGCTCCAGACCCTGGTCGATGAAGACGCGGGAGTAGGCACTATACTGTGTGCCAGCGAAGCGGATTTCTAGCTACATGGGCGCGCTCTGAGGCGTGCAGAACAGTGGAATGATATGCCTGGTTTGATCTGGTTTCTGTTGGTGTTCGGTCTAGTCGTGTTCGCTCACGAACTCGGGCACCTGGTGGCCGCCAAACTGGCCGGCGTAACGGTCACCGAGTTCGGCTTTGGCTACCCACCGCGCCTGGTGCGCCTATTTCGCTGGCGTGAGACTGAGGTCACGCTGAATCTGTTGCCGCTGGGCGGCTTTGTGCGAATGGCCGAAGACGATCCCTCGGCCCCCGGTAGCTTGGCGAACAAGAGGCGCCTCACGCGTGCAGCGGTTCTTGCGGCTGGGGCGCTGATGAACATCGTTCTGGCCGTAGCGCTCTATAGCATCACTTACATGGTGGGCACGCCAGTGCCCGTCGAGGGTGCGGGCGCAGGCGTCTATATGGTGGGAGAGAACTCGCCAGCAGAGCAGGCCGGCCTGCTTCCGGGCGACACCATCGTCGAGATCGCTGGCGAGAGGGTGCGCGATGCCGAGCAGGCCAAAGCGTTGATCGAGGCGCATCTCGGCCGCGAACTCACCCTGATAGTGCGGCGCGATGGTAGCGAGCTGCCCCCCCTCTCGCTGGTGCCGCGTGCCAACCCACCGCCCAATGAGGGTGCAGTTGGCGTGGTCATCGATCTACCCCTCGAAACGCGCTCTTTTCCTGTGTGGCAGGCGGTGCCAAAAGGCGCCCGCGCTGTGCGCAATGTCATCGTGGGCCTGTTCCGCACCATCGGCGAGGCCATCCGAGGTACCATTGCGTTTGAGGTGAGTGGTCCTATCGGTATCTATCGCGCCACAGTCGAGGTGGCTCATACGGGTATTTTGCGGCTGCTCGAGTTTACTGCGTTTCTGAGCACCAACCTGTTTCTGATGAACCTGCTGCCCCTTCCGGCGCTGGATGGGGGCCGGCTGGTGTTTGTGCTGCTAGAATGGCTACGCGGTGGCAAGCGTGTGCCACCTGAAAAGGAAGGCCTGGTGCATGCCATCGGCATGATGCTACTCATCGCCTTGATGCTGGTGGTAACCGTCTTTGATTATCAGCGTTACTTTGGCTAGCATCTACGCTATGCGATCGTCTGGCTGTCTCAGTGAAACTGTCCCGACCAGCACTTGGCCATACAGAGGCGTGCAATGAGGTGTCATGCATGTGGCGCCGAGGCTCGCGCTGGCGCCACTATCTGCTCTGAGTGCGGCGCCAGGCTGCGCCCCTGGCGCCCGGTCTGGCGCCATTGTGAGCACTGTGGGCATACGGCACGAGGGAATGAGAGTGTATGCCCCGCGTGCGGCCAGGTGCTGGTGCAGCGCGCTATGTGGCCGCGGCTGCTCGCCGGGCTGGGGGCCGTAACCATCGTCGTGCTGACGCTGTTTGCACGAGGCCTCTATGGGCAGGCGCTCAGCGAGTATTTTCGCGCCCTCCCCACGGCACTGTATGAGATATCGCGGGCTGAACTGGCCACCGTAACCCTGGCGCCTTTGGGCCCGACGGTCACCCCTCCCGTGCTTGCCACCGTAACACCGAGCGTCACGCCAACGCCTGCCGCAACAAACTCACCGATACCCTCGCCGACCGTTCCATTGGCGGAGACGACGACGCCCACACCGTCAGGCGTCCAGGATGCAGCCGATGGCGCCGGCTGATCTGGCCATACGAGCACCGGGCGATGTCTACGATGGCCCGCAACGCGCCCTCATGCTACAATCAGATAGTTTGACGTAATGTGGAGATGACTGAACCATGAGCGATGAACTACAGCAGGCTGTGTCGGCGCTGGCGGGAGAGGCGCCCATTGGGCGCACGCTGCTGTTGCCCTTTTCTGGCCTGGAGCGTGCCGCCGCCTTGCGGCTACCCCGGCTGCTGGCCGCCTTCTCTATAGAGCGCCAAAGACAGATTGTCGAAAGCCTCGTAGGCGAGGGCGAGCGCAGCTTTGATGTGGATTTTGGCCTGGTCTATCGCGCGCTACTCAGCCACACAGATGCAGAGATACGACGCTTGTGCGTCGAGGGTCTGTGGGAAGACACCCGCCTCGATCTGGTACCGCTGCTGTTGCAGGCCCTAAAGTTTGATCCGGATACGAGCGTTAGGGCGGCTGCTGCCGAGGCCATGGGGCGCTATATCTATGCGGGCGAGGTGGACGAACTGCCCGCCAGTCGAGCCCGCGCGATTCGACAGGCCCTCGAGCAGCAGTACCTCATGGATGACGTGCCGTTGGACATAGCTCGGCGAGCGCTGGAGTCGCTGGCCTACATCAACGACGACACCATCAAGGCCTACATCGATCGTGCCTACAGCAGTGATCGCGAGGAGATGCGCCAAAGTGCAGTGTTCGCTATGGGCCGCAGCGCCGATCCCTGTTGGGCCGATATCGTGTTGGCAGAGCTGTACAGCGACAGCGCTACCATGCGGTTTGAGGCAGTGCGCGCCTGTGGCGATCTGCAGTTGCGTGAGGCAGTGGACTCTCTCGACCACATTGTGAACGGGCGAGACATTGAGCTTCGCCTCATGGCGGTGCAGGCGCTGGGGCAGATCGGCGGCGAACGCGCGCGCAAGCTGCTCGAACGCTATCAGGAGGCTGACGACCCCGATCTGGCCGAGGCCGCTGAAGAGGCGCTCGCGGAAAGCTCGCTGGCGGATATGGTGTTTGATATGCTGGTTGTCGATCCCCTCGACGCCGACCTGGTGGCGGATGACCAGGCTGACGAGGGCGACGAGGAAGAAGATGCTTACCGGGCCGAATTCCACGCCTATACACATGAGGACGATGACCAAGACGATGAATGGCCCGATGAGTATCTCTCGCTCGAGTAGCGAACCGGCCGGCATGCACCAACGTCTGGTGGCACGTGTGCATGGGCGCGTACAGGGTGTCAATTTCCGCTATCAGACGGCGATGCGGGCTCGAGCGTTGGTTTTGACCGGCACCGTGTGCAACCGCCTCGACCGCACGGTCGAGGTGGTTGCTGAGGGACCTCGCCCACAGTTGGAGCAGTTGCTCGCCTGGCTTTGGGAGGGACCCAGCATGGCCCACGTGCAAGACGTCCAGGCATCATGGTTATCGGCCAATGGTGAGTTCTCCAGTTTTGAGGTGCGATAGCAGATGAGGCATAACCCCGAACGGCTCGCCTGGCTCGTGCTGGTGGCCGCCTTTGCGATCTTTTGTCTGCTGGCGGTGGCGGTGCCACTGGGCATCCACTGGCACTTGCACTATGCCGAGGTCAAAGACCAGGCCGCGATCGAGTCGCTGTTGGGCACGATCGCAGTCGAACCGTTGGCGGGCACAGGGCCAGTCCCTTTGACCAAGGGTTCAGGCATGCTGGCGCCAGAGGGTACGGTGGTGTACGTCGACGAGACCTCTGAAGCGTTGCTCACTTTCCCTGACCAGAGCTTTATGCATGTGTATCCGGGCTCGACGGTGCGGCTCGACCAGTTGCGCTCACCACGCTATCGCGCCGGAGAGCGACCGGTGACCATCTATGCTACCCTGCTGGGCGGGCGCGCACGGGTGGGCAGCGCCGTGCTGGCTGAACGCGACCTCGATATGGTCGTCAAGACGGCTGCGGCCACGGTAGAGCTATCAGAGGACGGCAGCTTCTTGCTCGATGTGGGAGCGGCAGGCACTGAAGTGGCGGTCTACCGCGGACATGCAGTGGTCTCGGCCAAAGGCGCCAACGTGCTGGTTCAGGAGCGTGAACGCACAACCATCGCCCCCGACGAGCGACCGGCTGGAGTGGTTGGTGTGGCCCGTAACCTGGTGAAAAACAACAACCTGCGCCCTCCCCTTGACGAATGGCTGGTATATAACGAGCAGGGCACCGACAACGGCCAGGTTGGTGGGCAAGCTGACGCCGTGGTCGATAGCGGTGTGAGCGCCGTGCGACTGTGGCGCACCGGCGGACAGGGTGACCATTGCGAGACAGTGCTCGAGCAGACCATCGATGCCACCTTGCCCGAACCCGCCACATCGCTCGCGGTGCGCGCAACACTCAAGGTGCGCTATCAGCAGCTCTCAGGGGGCGGTTATCTCGCATCCGAGTATCCGCTGATGATCCGCCTGACCTATCGCGATCAGTATGACAGCGAGGTCGAGTGGATTCAGGGCTTTTACTACCAGAACGTGGATGGGAACCCGACGACCTATGGGCTGCAGATCCCCCGTGACCGCTGGTATGTATTCGAGTCGGAGAACTTGCTCGAGGCCCTACCGCTCAAGCCAGTACGCATCATGTCGCTCCGTGTATATGCTTCGGGCTGGGACTATGACAGCCTCGTATCGGACATCAACCTGATCATCGAGTAGCCAGCGCTTGCTCGAGCTGGGTCTTGTAGCGCCGGCGCACACCAGCCAAAAGATCGAGATAGCCAGGTGAGGCATAGTCGGGATAGGTCCAAGGCTGGGGCTGCCAGGCGCCGTGCTGGTAGCTCAGCGTGACCTCGGCATAGATGCCCTGCGCCAGATAGATGCGATGCCACTGGTTCTTGGTCGTGGCCAGCACCAGCTTGGCGAGTGAGACGTAGCCCGGGTCGAGGTTGACGCGCCGTTTCCCCTCCACGGCGAGCTCTTGCTCGAGGGCGTTGGTGTGCAGCTTGAGTTCGACCAGCTCACCTGGATCGATCAGCTCGGTAAAAGTCACAAAACGCCGCCACTGAGGCAAGCCCATTTCGCGTGCATAGTACTGCGTGGCCTCAAAGGGCAGCTGTGCGCTACGCCAGTCGACGCTGCCAAAGGTGCAACTCAGGGCACTCTCGGCCACGTCAAAAAGCGCCACATCGGCCGCCAGCATCGAAACCAGCAGCTTGACCGGTTGTGGCGGCCTGACCAGGCCCATCAGAACCCCTCGTGATTCTGCTTGAGGCTGCGATAGGCCGTGCGTGTGACGATGATGTGGTCCAGCAGATCAATGCCCAACAGGTCGCCAGCATGGCGCAGGTCTCGCGTGATGTCTATGTCGGCCACCGAAGGTGTCACGTCGTCGCTGGGGTGGTTATGCGCTACGATGATCGCCTTGGCGTTATCACGCACCGCCTCGCGAAAGACCTCGCACACTCGCACCGACGCGCTATCAACCTGGCCGCGGTAGACGTTATGTAGTCGCAGTACCTGGTGCTTGGTGTCCAGCAGCATCACCCAGAGCTCCTCTTGCCTGGGATTGCCGATGCGCGCCATTAGGATGCGTGCGGCGTTCTCAGGCGTGCTGATGCGTGGCTTGGCCTGATCGGGATTCATCGCCAGACGCCGGCCGAGCTCAAAAGCAGCCAGAACCTGCGCGGCCTTGGCGGGCCCCACCCCTGGCATGCCCGCCATCTCATCCTGTGTTGCTTGCGCGAGGCCGGCCAGGCCATCGAAGCGCTTCAGTAGCCCCTGGGCCACCTGGATGGCGTTCAGGCTCCTGGTGCCCGAACGCAAGGCAATGGCGACCAACTCGGCATCCGAGAGGACCTCGGCCCCATAGGTCAAGAGACGCTCACGGGGGCGGTCGCCCTCGGGCAGTTCTTTGATGCCCACACGATAGTCACTGGCGGTCACAGCGGTCACACTCCTGATGCTCACCGGCCAAGTGTAGCCGTGCGTCTGCCGAGGGTCAATTGCGGACAACGCAGCTCGCCTCTACAATGCGGCATCTGATTGGGGGCACAAGCACCATGTCAAGCGGACAACGCCCGCAAGATGTCTTTGGTCAGCGAGCCGACTATTACGTTCACAGTCAGACCCACTCTGATGCCGAGCAGCTGCAGCGCCTGGTAGAGATGGCCCAACCCCAGTCTCACTGGCGGCTGCTCGACGTCGGTGCAGGCACAGGGCACACGGCTCTGGCGCTGGCGCCGCACGTGGCCGCCAGCGTCGGCATCGACCTTACCATTGAGATGCTCCTGCAGGCTCAGAAACTGGCAGCAGCCAGAGGCCAGCGGGTCACCTGGTTACTGGCGGATGCTCAGACGCTACCATTCGCCGATAGCAGTTTCGGGCTGGTGGCCTGTCGTCGCGCCGCCCACCATCTGGTGGATGTTACGGGGGCGCTACAAGAAATGGTGCGCGTGCTGGCGCCTGGGGGCGTGCTGCTCATCGACGACCGCAGCATCCCCGAGGACGATGCCATCGACGTGCTGATGAACCAGCTCGATGTGTGGCACGATGCCTCGCATATCCGCCAATACCGCGCCAGCGAGTGGTGCGACATGATCGCTGCTGTGGGGCTACGCCTGCGGGCGCTAGAGGGCTATGTGCAGCATCGCCCGCTCTCCTCGTTTGCTCATGGCGCCGGCCCTGTTGAAGTGGCCGCTATGCGCCAGCGCCTGGCCAGGGCTACCCCTCACGAGAGAGAGTGGTTGGCACTGGAGCAACAGGGCCAGGAGTGGCTCTTTAACAACTGGTACCTATCCCTCGCCGCCGTCAAGGTCGCCGGCGCAGGGTGAGTGGCAACCCCACCAAACCGGCCACACCGAAAGGAGCTCTATGCCCTCGTCCTATGACCGCATCATGGCCTACGTCGCCGAGCTCGACATCATCGACACGCACGAGCACCTGCCACCATTCGAAGACCAGCGCGACCCTGCTCTGGATGCGATTCAGGAATACATTATGGACTATTTTAACCGCGATCTGCGCTCCGCTGGGCTGGCGCCAGCAGAGCTCGAACGCGTCAAGAGAGAGCCCATGCCACTGATGGACCGTTGGCGTCTGGTTGCGCCCTACTGGGAGCTGGCGCGTTACACCGGCTATGGCCGTGCCCTGGATATATCGGCGAGGGGCTTGTATGGCCTGGACGGCGTTCAGGAGAGCACCATCGAGGCATTGAATGGGGCCCTACGCTGCAGCCATCAACCTGGGCATTATGAATATGTGCTCAAGACCAAGTCCAGCATCGTCATCAGCCTGCTCGACGGCGGTCGGCCGAGCGATCAACGCTATTTCCGCAATGTGCTCAACCTTGATGTCTTTGTGTTCCCCAAGACGGTGGCCCAGGTGCACAATATCGAGGCCCAGACGGGTGTGCGCATCTGCTCCTTTGACGACTGGCTGCAGGCGTGCGAGATCGCCCTTGACCTTGGCCTCGCCGAGGGGTGTGTTGCCCTCAAAAGCCCGTTGGCCTATCAGCGCTCGCTGCACTATCAGCGCGTGCCTCGCTGGCAGGCCGAAGAGACCTTTGTGCACTTTTTCGACCAGTTCCATTTTCCTGACTGGCTCGAAGCCTATATTCAGGTAGACAAGCCCTTTCAGGATTACATGATGCATCATATCTTGAGGTTGGCGAACCAACGAGGGCTGACGTTCCAGTTCCATACTGGCCTGCAGAACGGCACCGGCAACCTGATCGCTAACAGCAACCCCGAACTGCTCAGTAATCTGTTCCTGCAATACCCAGACGTGCGCTTTGACCTGTTCCACATCGGCTATCCCTATCAGCATGTGCTCTCAGCGCTGTCCAAGAACTATCGCAACGTCTATATCGACATGTGCTGGGCGCACATCATCTCGCCGCAGGCGTCCATCAGCGCCATGGTCGAATGGATCGACAGCGTGCCTCTGTCCAAGATCAGCGCCTTTGGCGCCGACTATTCGTTTGTCGATGCGGTGTATGGGCATCAGCAGTTGGCGCGAGAGAACGTCGCGCGCGCCCTGGCCTGTAAGGTAGATGAGGGCCTCTTTGATGTGGACAAGGCTTGTGAGATCGCCAAACTGTGGTTCTATGACAACCCGATGCGCATCTTTCAGCTAGAGGCCAAGCTGTAACATGTCCCCCTCACGTGGGCCGACGTGGATCATCCTCGTGGATGGGCCACCTTGCGGCGGCAAGTCTCGCGTAGCTGCGGCGCTTGGCCAGCGTCTGAATCTGCCGCTGTTGACGAAGGACGCTATCAAGGAGCGTCTCTTTGAGACGCTTGGCTGGGGAGACGTTGAGCGGGCCTATGAATTCAATCGTGCCGCTAACGCCCTGCTGTTCGACATCACCAAGCTGCTTTTGGCCACGGGTCAGCCGTTTGTACTCGAGAGCAACCTGCGCCCTGAACGGGATGGCGAAGTGTATGCCGAGTTACAGGCGCAATGGGGTTTTGAGGCGATCCAGATTCACTGCAGCGCCGCACCCGAGCTGCTGATCGAGCGTTTTCGCCGCCGCTGGGGGGCCGGGCTGCGCCATCCGGGCCACGCCGACGATCGCACTGAGGCCACGGTGGCTGAGCGGATCCGTGCTGGCGCCTATGGGCCCCTGGCGCTACGCGGCCCGCTGATGCGGGTTGATACCAGCGGACCCGCCTATGTGGATGTGGAGCGACTCGCGATATCGGTGATGCGGCAGGCGCAGGCGATCGGAGAGGTGACGGGGTGAACCTGCAGCCATTTGCGTTAGAGAGGTTCTTTGCCGCCTACGAGTTCAGCACACGCCGCATCCTGTGCGCCTCTGACTGCGAGGCACTCACGCTGTCTGACGTTCTGGCCCTGGCCACGCCCGAGGCGGCCGCCCTTTGGGGCGATCTATCTCTCGGCTACACCCAATCGGCGGGGCACCCTCGGCTGCGCCAAGAGCTTGCTCGTCTCTACGCCGGCCTATCGCCCGAGCAGACGCTGGTGTTGGCCCCTGAAGAGGGGATCTACCTGGCAATGCTCGCGCTGCTTGAGCCAGGAGACCATGTGGTGTGCATGTTTCCGGGCTATCAATCGCTCTATGCCGTGGCTGAGGCGCACGGCTGCACGGTTTCGCGTTGGCGGCCTCGCCAGAGCGACGACCGCTGGGTTTTTGCGCTGGACGACCTGGCAGCACTGCTGCGGTCCGATACACGTCTGCTGGTGGTCAACCTGCCGCACAATCCCACTGGTGCTCTGATGTCGCCGGACGAATGGTCCGATCTAATGGCGTTGTGCGCTGCTCGTGAGTTGCTGCTCTTTTCTGACGAGATGTACCGTGGCCTGGAGCTTACCGGGCACCCTCGACTGGGCGCGGCTTGTGATCTCTATCCGCGAGCCGTTTCGCTGGCCGGCCTCTCCAAAACGCTTTCGGCGCCGGGATTGCGCATCGGCTGGCTGGCCGCGCAAGATGAGGCGTTGCTGGCACGCTGTGCAGCGTTGAAGGACTATACCACCATCTGCAGCAGCGCTCCGGGAGAGCTGCTAGCGCTGATGGTGTTGCAGGCCAGCCAGCAGATTATGGCTGCCAACCGCACGCTGATCGAGTCGAACGCTGCTCTCTGGGATGCCTTTGTACGCGACCACGCCGACCGGCTAACGTGGTCTCTGCCTCGGGGCGGTAGCGTGGCATTTCCACAGTACCGTGGACGTGGCGATGCCGACGCTTTTTGTCGTGCCGCTCGTGAAGAAGCCGATGTCTTGCTGGCGCCGGGTAGCCTGTGGGGCTATGCCGAGCACTTTCGCGTTGGCCTGGGGCGGCGCAACGCGCCCGAGGCCATCGATGCCCTTGATAGCTGGCTCAAACGCTCGTAAGGCGCCCGTTGAGCGTGTGCGCCGCTGCGGCTATAATGACCACCAATCACCCCGAGGAGACGCCGATGCAAGACGCCGATCAGCATCGCTTTGTCGCGAGCCAGTACAGCTCTGCGGCCAACCTCGATGCGCGTGCGGCGTTGCATGCGCACTATAGCGCCAACAGTTATGGCTGGTTTCGCTGGGTCTGGGACCAGTTCGATCTGCGTATGGGCGATTGTGTGCTCGAGTTGGGTTGCGGCACCGGCGAGCTGTGGGTCAGCAACGCTGCGCGCGTGCCCGCGGGGATGCGGCTACAGCTCACTGATCTGTCGCAGGGCATGGTCGATCAGGCCGCAGCACGTCTGGGTGATCAGCCCCTGGCGGCGACCTTTGCGCGCGTTGACGCCCAGAGCTTGCCCTACCCGGATGGCCGCTTTGACGTAGTGATCGCCAATCACATGCTATACCACGTGCCCGACCGAGACACGGCTCTGCAAGAGATCGCCCGTGTGCTGACTCCAGGCGGACGCTTCTATGCCACCACCATCGGCGAAGGGCACATGGCTGATCTATACACCCACCTGGCGGCGCCAGATGTGGGGTACAGGCGTCGAGGCGCGGCGCCGTTCGCAGGCTTTACCCTCGAGAACGGAGGCGCACAGGTGTCGGCGCGCTTTGACGGCGTTGCCGTGCGGCGCTACCCCGATGAACTGCGCATCACTGCGGTGCAGCCGCTGCTCGACTATTACCAGTCGATGGGGCTCGAGGGGCTTGAGACGCGTCTAGAGCAGCTCCGTGAGCATCTACAGAGAGAGCTCGCTGCGAAAGGCTCGATCCGTATCGGCAAAGACTCGGGCATGATCCTGGCATTCAAGCCGTTCTGATGAGCGGCCGCGGCTGACGGAGTGGTACTCATCGGTTCAGACCCGCTACTGGTGGTGGGCGCACAGGCGAAAGGAGTTCATCATGGCGTCAATGCCATCCGATCTACAGGCCAACATCCGCACGCTGCTCGAGCGTGTGGGCTATCCTAACTCGCCCTATCTGGCCGAGATATTGACCATGGTGGCTAGCCCTCAGGAGCTGGCGTGGATGACGCTCTTGCCGGCGACAGCTGCAGAGGTGTCCAAACGCACAGGCATGCCGATCGAGGCGACTGAGGCCTCGCTGCAAGATCTGTTCATGCGCGGGCTGGTGTTGGTCAAGCCGGGCTCGGGCGAGACGCCTGTGTATGATACGCCGCGTGGATCAGGCACTTTTGTAGACCTGTTGCTCTTTGACCAGCGCTACCGCGAACTGGGCGATCGCTTTTATGACCTCTTCTCGCTCTTTTTCAACGAAGAAGAAGTCTACATGGAGCGTTCTCCTGAACGGCTGCCGCTGCGGGTAGTGCCCGTCGAGGAGCGCATCGGCGATGCCCGTGAGGTGCTCCCCTATGAGCGGGTGACGGCCATCCTCACCACAGCACGACGCATCGCCGTTGAGCACTGCCCTTGCCGTCAACGCGAGCGCAAGTGCGATCATCCCACCGAGGTGTGCATGTCGTTCGATGCCGTGGCCGACTATGCCATTGCCCGTGGCATCGGGCGAGAGATCAACGTGGCCGAAGCGCAAGAGATGCTGCGCGACTGCGAAAAACGGGGTTTGGTTCATCAGGTCGACAACACCGATCGGCCCTCGGTGTTGTGCAACTGCTGCTCTTGCTGCTGCGCATTCTTGGTGGCCATCAACCGCTATGGCCAGGACCATGTGGTGGCACGCAGTCGCTACCTGGCCGAGATCGATCAGGATGCGTGCATTCAGTGCGGCACTTGCTTTGAGCGCTGTCCCTTTGGCGCCATCGCAGAGACGGACTCGGGCGGCTATGCGGTGACGGCGGCCAGGTGCTTTGGCTGCGGGTTGTGCGCGTCTTCGTGTCCGGTAGAGGCCATTTCGATGCAATTGGTTGCCTCCGAGGATCACATCCCTCACAAAGACCCGACGATTCTGCGATCATGAACCGACCACACGTGTACATTGGTGAGCAGGCCATCGAGGCGCTCTGTGCCTATGTGGCCGAGCAGGGTATCGAGCGGTTCGATCTATTGGCCGATGTGAATACCTGGGAGGCTATCGGACAACGCGCAGCAGCGGCCCTGAGCGCCACTGGTGCGCAAGGGCAGCCGCTTATCTTGCCGGCCGATGTCATTGCCGATGAAGACGCCATCGTGCAGGTGCTGCTGCGCGCCAACGATCACGAGCGCGCCTTGATTGCCGCTGGATCGGGGACGTTGACCGACCTTGGCCGCTTTGTGAGCCATCGCGCCGGGCGCCGCTTTATCTCACTGCCCACAGCCCCATCGGTCGATGCCTATGCATCGATCAACTCACCGCTGGTGCTGCGTCGGCTCAAAGAGACGATCAATGCCCATGCTCCAGAGGCCATCTTTTGCGACCTGCAGGTGTTGTGCAGCGCGCCCCCTGCCATGATCGCTGCGGGCTATGGAGATATCCTGGCCAAGCACGTCTGCCTGGCAGATTGGCGCCTGGGCCACCTGCTGTGGAACGAGACCATCGACGAGACCGTGGAGCAGGACATGCGCGCGTCGCTCGAGCGCGTCGCCCCCCTCGCTGCAGCGATCGGGCGCGCCGAACCCGAGGCGATTGCCATCCTGACCGAGGCGCTGATCGCCTCGGGGCACGCCATGGCCACCGTGGGCAGCTCGCGGCCGGCTTCAGGCGCCGAACACCACGTATCGCACTATCTCGAGATGCGCTTGTTGCTAGAGGGGCGCCCCCCCGTGCTGCACGGTGCCAAGGTGGGGGCTGCAACGGTGTTGATGGCACGTTCTTACGAACGCCTGCGCGCCATCGATCGCGACGAGGTCTCTCGGCGGCTGGCGGCCGACCTTTGGCCCAGCGCCGAGGCGCAATGCGCCGAGATCCGCGCGAACTATGGCGAGATCGCCGAGCAGGTCATCGCCAGCCATCGCACCATGATCGACCTATCGGGCGCCTCGCGGCAGGCATTCTACCAGCGTATCCTCTCGCACTGGGACGAGGTGCAGGCCGTGGCTGCCACGGTGCCCCCTTCAGACCTGCTTGCAGAGCGTCTCGTGGCCGCAGGTGGCCAGGTGGCCCTCACCGCCTTTGGTTTTGACCCTGCAGAGGTGAGCACGGCAGTACAGGTAGCCCATTATGTGCGCGATCGTTTTACGGTGCGGCAGCTCGAGCTGGCGCTGGGGCTACAGGCTTTACACTCGCCAGAGTTCAGCCTAGAATAGGCGCCGCATGACAAGTCGTCGATGACCACGGCCCGGAGGATGGGTGTGCGACAACAGGCCCGCATCATCAGCCTAGCCCTACTGATACTCGCTCTGGTAACCCCAGCGCTCTTTCTGGCGGGCTATGCCGTCAACGGACAAGAGCTCTTCAGCCGCTCGACTGCCCGTGTGGTGGTGGCCTTGGTTGGCGCAGGGCTGGGAGCAGGGGCGGCGGCCTATCTTGCCCTGCGACGTGATGCTCTGGGGGTGAGGATCGTGGCCGGTTTGGCCCTGGTAGCTCTTATCGGCAGCATGTTATTCGTGCGCGTGGCCTGGGGGCAGAGCATGAGTCGCGCCATCGAGCAGCTGCGCCGCCTGCCCTTTGACGTCAACGAAACCGGCGTGCTGATCTGCCCGGCTGATCATTCTGTGGCGGCCTCGCGCGAGGCGCGCGAGCTACAGACTCTCTTTGAGCGCACCGTGGCGGGGGCGGGGCTTGAGGAGCGCATTCAGGTGCAGATGGGCTACCCCGTAAGCGATGAAGCACAAGCGCGAGTGTTGGCCACTGACCGGCGAGCCACAGTTGTTATCTGGAAACGGACGAACACCTACCATGGCAGGGTCACCGAGTCATATCACGTCACCAGCCCTGGTGTGGCTACGAACACCATCACCGCCCAGCCTCTGGACTTGCTTGTGGTGATGTTGCTCGACCGCACCTTTGATCTGGAACGCACCTACGACCCGGAGGCCACGGGCATCTGGCCACTGGCGCGCGAAACCATAGCGCCACTGGCCATCGGCATTGCCTTCTGGTCGGCCGATGACCCGCTGTTGGCCGCCACACTGTTCAACGAGGCACTATCGGGCAACGACGGCCTCGATAGCCAGGAGCAAGCTGAACTGCACGAGTATCTGGCAGCAGCCATGTTGGCCCTTGGCCGCCCCGACCTGGCAGAGACCCATCTCGCCGCCGCGGTGGGGCCCTCCAGCCAAAGCAGCGTAGCCGTTGCTGCTGGCGCTGTGTCTATCGCGCGCCGCGAATGGGACGATGCCGAGCGGGCCTTTATGCACGCGCTAGAGATAGACCCCAGCTGCCCAGCGGCCTACTCTGGCCTGAGCGCTGTACTGGCCACCAAGCTCGATGCAGAACGCGCCGTGCAGGCCGCACAACAGGCAGTGGCGCTCGATGATGCCTCGCCGGTGCCATATGCTTTCCTCGGTATGGCCCTGGAGCGCACAGGCGCTATCGATGCTGCTGCTCAGTCGTATCAGCGAGCGGCCATCTTTTCGGGGGGCAACCTGGGCCTCTATAGCGCCACCAGCGCCCGCGCTCAGGCGGTGCGGAGCAACCCGCCCACAGCCGTTCCCACGGCCACCGTGCGCCCAACGCCATCGATCACCCCGTATCCCACAGCCGCTCTGTATGAGGTCGAGTCAGGCGACACGCTGGCCAAGATCGCGGAGCAGTTCGGCGTGACCGTGGACGAGATCATGGAGATCAACAAGATCACCAACCGCAACGCTATCGCCGTTGGCGACAAGCTCAAAATACCTGCCAAGCTCGACTAGGCGCCTGAGGGGGATCCAGCGTCTGGTCAAGCAAAAGCAACCGCAGCGTAGCGGCGAATAGGCGAGCAGTCATGGCTTTGAGCCGACGCGGTTACATCTTTCTGGCCCTCTTTGCGTTCATAGGGCTGATGTCTGGCCGAGAGGCCCAGGCCCAGGGGCCGCAGATCGTCGACATACCCGACAGCCAGGCGTCGGGGCGCATGGTGCTATCCCTCGATCTGCTCGACAGACCCATGGTAGCCTGGTGGTCGACGCGCGATGGGCAGCACACCCTCCGCTTTGCCGAAGGTGCTCTTACGCAAACCAGTGCCATCAGCACCAGTGCTGCCATCAGCACCAGTGCTGCCATCAGCACCAGTGCTGCCATCAGCACCAGTGCTGCCATCAGCACCAGTGCTGCCATCAGCACCAGTGCTGCCATCAGCGACGCACCTCCACTGGCCCTGAGTCACCACGGGGAGATCGCCTGGGCGCTGCCCCATGGCGGGGCGGCCCGTCTGTACGAACGTCAGCCCAATGGATCGGTGCAGCAACGCCCCTTGCCTGCCATGCCTCTGGCCCTAGCGTATGACGCCGATGGGCGGCTCTACTGGGCTGGCCACGATCAGGGACAGGTCTGGTTCGCCACAGAGAGTCAACCCGACCCGCTGACCGTGGGGCCACTCGAGCAAGTGACAGCCCTGGATGTGTGTATAGAGCCCACAGGCGGCGGCGCCCTGGCAGCAGCTGGCGTGGACGCCGCAGGACAGTCCGGCATCTATCTTTTTGCTCTACCCAAGGGGCAGCCCATCCGAGTGACCAACACCGTCGCCGTGCCGCAGTTGGTCTGCAACCCTGACGGCGGCATTCACCTGGGTTGGCAACTGCCCACTGGTCTGGCCCACGCAACCAGTAGCGATTGGGCGGCGATAACCACGCTTGCCGCGCCACCCGACGCCCCTTGGGTCATGACCAGCGACGGCAGCTCGCAGGTGCGGCTGGCGTGGGCAACCGATCGGTCTGTGATCGTCGCCAGCTCGCGAGACTGGACCGCCTCCCACACGACCATAGATACCGGCTCGCCCGCCGAGGCCATCGAGATGGCGGCCAGCTCGACGGGCTTGCTGGGTCTGCTCTGGACGACGACGGTCGAGGGCTCTTCTGCAAGCAGTCTGCGCTATCTGGCCAGGCCAGCCCCGTTGCGACAGCTACACCTGCTGTCGACGGGGAAGATAAGCGGCATGCGGCCAGGGGCCACCTGGGCGGTCGCCAGCAACACCGCCCTGGCCGACATACAGGCGACGCGGTTCTACTTGATGGCCCGAGAGGGCCCTACGGCCGGCGCCTGGCAGCAGATCGGCGAGGATGCCGACGGCAGTGATGGCTTTGATGTCACGCTGCCCGATGATCTCATCGTTGGCCTGCAATATACAGTGATAGCACAGGCAGAGTTGGCCGATGGTTCGCACCTGGTGGGGCAGAGCGCCTGGCTGCTGGCCGAATCGGCACTGCCGGTATTGCTGGCCTTGCCCGAGGCCGTCCCCTGGCGTGGTACAGCGGCCGTCAACCTCTTGCCGCTGGACGAACGCTCGCAGGATCAGCCTTTTGAGCTCTGGATGGAGCCTTTGCCCCAAGAGGAGCAGTCTGTAGGGCCGTACTATTTGGGGGCCTACCTTTTGCCCGCAGATGCGCCAGCAGGTGAGTGGCTGCAATGGTCGGTCGATTCGCGTGCAATTCCTGACGGGCGCTATCGCCTGGCCGCCACACGCTGGTCTGAGGGCCGCCGCGCTGCCATCTACGCGGCTGACGAGGTCTGGATCGACAATGCTTGCCTGCCCAACATCGAGCAGGTCGAGGCACACATCGCAGGCCGACAGCGAGATCGTCTGCGAGTGACGGTGACTGCCGACGACGTGAATGGCAGCATAGAGCGCGTGGATGCTTTTCTGGTCCCGCGTTCGCTCGAGGGCGCCAGTGGCGACAGCCCGGTGTGGCTGGGGAGCGATGCCACTGGCGATGGCGGCTGGATCATCGAGGTTCCCATCGCACCCGAGTGGCGCGGCAGCGCCTGGTCAGTGCGTGCTATTGCGTACGACAATGACGATTACGACAGCCAGCCGGTCGAGTCAGACACGCTGATGTTACCACCTCAAGGCCTGGCGATGCGGTTTCTGCGGCCGAGCAGCGGCCCGTCAGTACAGACCAGACCGATCATCACCGTCATCATCGATGAGGGGGTTGAGCTGATCGATACGGTCACGTTCTATCTCTACACGCCTCAGGGGCTGCAGTCGCTCGGCACGGCAGAGCCTGATGGCCGACTGGCTTCACTAGAGATGGACGCTCGCGGGCTGGCGTCTGGTAGCTATCGCCTGCTGGCCCATCTGCAGGGCGCAGCTGACGGCTCCTGGTGGACGGGGCCTGTGCTGCAGGTCCGCGAGATGGAGCCACAAGTCGAACTGCTGGGCCCGCGTGATGTGCCCCCAGCCCCGGTTAGGCACGAGGTGCTGAGCTACTCGGACGAGCCCCTTGTTGGCGCTCATTGCGCCCTGATCGATGAGGATGGCAATGCTGCCGATTTGGGCGCAGGACGCGTCGTCGCTGGTGTGGCAGATATCTCGTGGAACGCAGGGGCGTTTCTGCCGGGAGAGTATGAGCTGCTGTGCACGCTGGTTCATCAGAGCGGCCAGCAGACGAGCCACCGTTGGCCACTATGCCTTGCCGATGCCTACGGCCTTGCCAACATCTGGCCGGCAGGCAACGTGCTGCAAGATGAGATTGCGCTCGATTGGAGTGCCGCCACCTTGCCAGAGGAGCTCGCGTTGGCTCTCACTTACAGCCCTGACGGAGGTGGCCACTGGGTCCCTGTGATCGAGGCGACTGCTCTCAATCTTCCCCAAGCACTCGACACGACGCATCTGCCTGACAGCCCAAATGGCCGATTCCGCCTCACCTGGAACCACAAGGGTATCTGGGGGCAGGTCGATAGCGGGCCGATGGTGGTGCAGAACCGACCCCCGCCGCCCACCCTCACCGTGCTAGAGCCCAGGCCTGGGCAGCTGTTGCCTGTCGACGCGCCAATCATCTGGCAGGCCCACACTGCGGATGGCGGTGATGTGGCTGTTGAGATCGCAGTCCGCCGTGTGGGCGAAGCATGGCGGCCGCTCGCGACTGGCCTGGCTGCCTCGGGCCGCTACACCTGGGCCACAACTGGTTTGCAGCTAGGGCCAGGCTGGGAGATCGAGGTCGTCGCAGTGGACGATCGCGGAGAACGCCAGCGTGCAGTCGTCTCTGATTTGACCCTGACGCACAACCGGCCGCCGCGCGTACGGCTGATATGGCCTGATAGCGACGTTACGCTCAACGGTGAAACGGCCATCCTCTGGTCAGCCTTTGATCTGGACGGCGACACGGTGACTATCGACCTCTACTATAGCGACGACGCGGGGCAGGCCTGGTATCCATTGGCTGAGGGTCTGCCCAACACAGGCTACTTTCTGTGGGAGACGGCCTTTGTGCCGCCGGGTAGCGCCTATCGCGTTCGTGCAGTTGCGCGAGATGACCTCACTGAACGACGGGCGCAGAGCGCTGGCATCAGCATCGTCGGCGGGGCTGCATCGCCCGAGGTGCGCCTGATGCTGCCGACCGCCGATACCGCCGTGCGGCGCACCACACTAGTCTGCTGGCAGACGCTGCGCAAGGCCGGCCTTGAGACGGTGAGCATCGAAGCCCGTGAGCTCCGTACAGGCGCCATCGAGCCCGTGGCAGCGGGAGAGCCCGTTACAGGCTGCACCGTATGGGACACCCTCTACGTGCCCGATGGGCAGTATGCGCTGACCATTACCGGCAGGGATGCAGAGGGCATGATCCATGTTGAGTCGGGCCACCAGTTGCGTGTGGCCAACCTGACACCAGATGCTCCACAAATCGAGTGGACCGAGCTGCCGTCTCTGGGCTGGCAGAACTCGCCCATAATGCTGGGCTGGCGTTCAACCGCAGTTGACGGTGCGGGCGCCAAGGTGTGGCTCGAGGCCAGCGCCGACCTGGGGGCCACATGGAAGCCCCTTGCATCCATGTCTGCCGAGGCCAACAGCATGCTCTGGGGGCCACCGCCTGGCCAACTCCCCACGCTGCTGCGTATGCGGCTCTCTGCCGCTGGCAGAGCAGTTCAGAGCCCCACCCGCGTCTTTTACCCGGCTCCAGACAGTGCCTCTCTGCCCGAACTGGCCGTCAGCGTCGCTGCGAGCGACGGACGCGCAGCGGTGCGCTGGCTGGCCCAGGATGACGAACAACACGAGCTGGACATCACGATTGTTGGAGTGAATGATCTGGGCAGACAGATCACGCTGGCCCAGGGCCTTGCCGAGGTGGGCGAACTCGCGATCGATACGATCCAGGGCGATCGGCCCCTGACGGCTGTGTGCGTTTTGGCGGACAATGGGCACATGACGCGCATGGTCTGTAACCCGAACGAGAGCCGGCCGGGCTGGTCTGTGGAACTGCTATCGCCCGAGCCTGGCACGCCATGGGACGCTGCGACAGTGATCACCTGGCGGCTCAGCTCGGGCGAAGGGGTAGCGCCATCTGAGCAGCGTCTGTGGTGGAGCGACGACGGTCGCCGCACTTGGCATGACCTGACTGCGCTGGATGGCCGGGCCCGTCGGTACGTTTGGGACGAGAAAAGCGATCTCAGCGGGCCGATCTGGTTGCGGTTTGCCATCAGCGCATCAGATCGATCGGCCTTGTTTGAGGCCGGTCCTTGGTCAGCATCTCAAACGCGACCGACACCGGTCATTTCGCTAATCTCGCCTCCCCCCGGGAAGGCGAGCGGCTCTGTAATGCCGATCCGCTGGAGTAGCACCAACGCGCCTGTGGATGCCACCACCGATCTATGGTATCGCACCGCACCCAGAGACACGTGGCGCTCACTGGCCAGGGGGTTGCCGTCCTCAGGTCAGTTTGTATGGGATGTCACCGCTCTGCCCAACGCCAGCCAGGTGTGGTTGCGCGCAGAGCTCATAGCCAGTGAGCAAGCGGTGGCAAACTCGCCCGTTCATCGGCTAGTGACGCAGCCGCAGGCTTTGCCGAGGGTACGTCTCAGTGGGCAAGGGTTCGTATTGCCTGAGGCGGTCTATACGGTCTGCTGGCAAGCCGAGGCCAATCACCGCGATGCCCGGGTACGGCTGTTGACCTCGTTGGACGGTGGCGTGAACTGGAGCACACTGGCTGAAGGTTTGGCGTTGACGGGGTGTCGGCGCGTGCCTGGGGCCCAACTGCAGGGCGACCTACCTCTGTTGCGCGCCCTGGTGATCGATGGCAGCCGTCAGGGAATCGCCACCATTGCCGCCACCCACAGCCAGCCATGATGGCGCCAGGGCATCGTCACCGCACCGCGTTGACATCCGCGAGGTTTGGCAGGGGTTGGCGGCTGTTCACCCTCAATGCTGTTTGGTTCGGCACCTCGTTTCTGTGGAATGCAGTTCATCCATTGCTCTTGCCGACCATGCTGCTGAGCCAAGCCGAGGGCACCCGCAACACGCGCTATGGTCTGCTAACCTTCGGTGGGCTGCTGGTGGCCCTGTTGGTGCAGCCGCTCAGTGGCGCTCTATCTGACCAAACGGCGCACCGCCTCGGCCGGCGTCGCCCCTGGATGCTCCTCGGTCTGGGCATGGGGCTGGTCTGCCTCTGGACTATGGCGTTGGCTCATAGCTTTGTCGGCCTGGCACTGGGATACGTCATGCTGCAGCTCTGTTCGAACATCTTGCATGGAGCGGCGCAGGGGCTTATCCCCGATCTGGTCCCCGTCGGGCGCCGGGGCGTGGCGTCGGGCGCCAAGAGCGCCATCGATATGTTGGGTGTAGTGGCGGCTGCGTTGGCTATCAGCCGAGTGCTCGATGGGACATTGCCGCGTATTCAGTTGGCGACGCTGGTGATTGCTCTGGTATGGGCGGCCGGGACACTCGTGACTGTGGGCACGGTGCGTGAGGAGAGCACCGTTGATATACCTCGCAGAGGGCCGAAGCCAGGCTGTTTGCAGCGCAGGGCCAAAGGAGCGCGCAAAGGCACTCAGGGCCACTATGCCAGACTGCTCGCAGTGCGATACTGTGTGCTCTTGAGCACCTATATGGTGCAATCGTTCGCCCTGTTCTACCTACAAGAGGTGCTACACGTGAGCAACCCCGGGCGAGTGATGGGCAACATCATGTCGGCTATCGCCATCTGTGTGATGCTATCATCCTTGCCTGCCGGGGCGCTGTCAGAACGACTGGGTCGCCGTCGGCTGAGCATATGGGCAGAAGGCGTGGTGGCGCTGGGCATGTTGGGGCTCGCTTTGGGGCGGCAAGTCGGGCAGCTCTGGCTGTGGGGCGCAGTTATCGGACTGGGCATGGGGATATTCGCCAGCGTGAACTGGGCTTGGGCCACCGACCTGGTGCCCGTTGACGAACCGGCCAAGTACCTTGGCCTTTCTAACCTGGCGACGGCCGGTGCTGCTGCCACATCCCGCCTGGCCGGGCCCCTGATCGACCTGCTCAACGCCCGCTGGCAACATGGGGGCTATCTGATGCTCTTTATTCTGGCCACGCTGGCGGTTGGCGTAGCGCTGCTCATCACCCAAAGATTGCCCGAGCCCATCGCGGTCAGGCCTGGTGCGCGCGCCGATTGACGGGATTGGAGATGATTGGGCGCAATGGTATACTAGAAAAGCATGCATATAGGCTCTGCCGAGGAGGGGTCGCGAGCAATGAAAGACTATAACACGAGCGACATAAGGAACATCGCTTTGCTGGGGCATGGCAGCTCTGGCAAGACCTCGCTGGGCGAGGCGATGCTCTTTGGCGCTGGCGCAACGACACGCCTCGGCCGCGTCGAGGAAAAGAACACCGTTTCTGACTTTGACGACGAAGAGCAGGCCAGAGGCTTTTCGGTCAATGCAGCGGTGTTGCCCATGGAGTGGCAAGGCCGCAAGGTGAACGTGCTCGATACGCCTGGCTACACCGATTTCGTGGGCGAGGTCAAGTCCGCGATTGGCGTGACCGATGGGGCTGTGGTGGTGATCTGTGCAGCTTCGGGCGTTGAAGTGGGCGCTGAACTGCATTGGTCGTTTCTCGATGAGAGCTCCAAGGCGCGGATGGTCTTTGTCAACAAAATGGACCGCGATAATGCCTCGTTCGACCGCACTCTTGAGAGCCTGCGTACAAAGTTTGAAGTCACCTTTGTGCCCGTCACGTTACCGATCGGATCGCAGGCCAGCTTTGCTGGCGTGGTCGATCTCGTGAGCATGAGGGCCTACATGGGAGATAAGGGCACTGAGGCCGACATCCCCGCCGAGATGCGCCCGGCCGCCGAGGCAGCCCGTACCACCATGATGGAATATGCCGCCGAGGTCGATGACGAGCTGATGATGCGCTATCTCGACGGCGAAGAGCTTAGCAATGAAGAGATACGCCAGGCGCTCAAGACGGGTATTGGCCGTGGCGATCTAGTTCCCGTCTTTGCTGGTTCGGCAACCAAGACCATAGGCGTGCGGCAGCTCCTCGATGGCATCAGCAGTTACCTGCCGGCACCTCAGCCTCGCATGGTCAAGCAAGTGGCTGATGATACCGAGGTCGAGCTGGCGCCAGACCCCAACGGCCCGCTGGTGGTGCAGGCGTTCAAGACGCTGGCTGATGCCTTTGTGGGCAAGTTGACCTACTTCCGTGTGTATAGTGGCACATTTGGGTCCGACTCACGGGTGCAGAACGTCAACAAGGGCCAAGAAGAGCGCGTCGGACAGCTATTCCACGTTCGTGGTAAAGACCAGGAGCCGACGACGGCGGTCAAAGCTGGCGACATCGGTGTGGTGACTAAGCTCACCTCGACTGGCACCAATGATACCCTGTGCGACCGCGGCGCAGCCTACATCGTACCTGCCGTCAGCTATCCGCACCCGCTCTATTCCGTGGCCGTCTTTCCTAGCTCCAAGGCTGACCTGGACAAGCTGGGATCGAGCCTGCAACGATTGGTCGAAGAGGACCCTACACTGGTGGTCGAGCGTAACATAGACACCGGTGAGACCATCCTGTCGGGTATGGGCGAGTCGCACATCCAGATCGCTACACGCCGCATGGCACAAAAGTTTGGCGTGAGCGTCGATACGGCGCTGCCCAAAATCGCCTATCTTGAGACGATCACCAAGACTTCCTCGGCGCAGGGTCGCCACAAGAAGCAGACCGGTGGTCGTGGGCAGTTCGGTGATGTCTACTGCCGTTTCGAGCCACTGGAGCGCGGCGGGGGCTTTGAGTTCGCTAGCGAGATCTTTGGCGGTTCTGTGCCCAGGAACTATGTTCCCGCTGTCGAAAAGGGCATGCAAGAGGCGTTGGTGAGCGGCATTCTGGCGGGGTATCCTGTGGTTGATATCCGCTGTGTGCTCTATGATGGCTCATTCCACCCCGTGGACTCGTCAGAGCTCGCCTTCAAGCTGGCTGCGCAGCTCTCGTTCAGAAACGCACTGCCAGACGCTGGCCCCGTGCTGCTGGAGCCTATCTACAAGATCAGCGTAACGATCCCTGAAGAGTTCATGGGCGACATTCTGGGCGACCTGAACACACGTCGCGCTCAGGTTCAGGGCATGGAGCAGTCGCGCGGCAACGGCATTGTCACGGCCATCGTGCCTTTGGCCGAGATCCAGCGCTATGCCACCGACCTGCGCTCGATGACGCAGGGTCGCGGTATCTATGAGATGGAGTTTGTGCGCTACGATATCGTGCCGGCGCACCTCATCGAACAGATCAAGGCCGATGCAGCTGCGCGCGCCGAGCGCGAAAAAGAACGCGGCTAACGCTGCGGTTGAGCCAAGACGAGAGGGCGGCCAGACGGCCGCCCTCTTTTGCTATCTGGATGCTGCTGCCCACTCTGAGTCGAGCAAGCCATAGAGCAGTGCATCGCACCAACGAGCGTCATCGAGGCGTTCGTATTCGCGTAGACGCCCCTCTGACGCAAAGCCCAGGCGCTCTAGCAGCGCGATAGACGCTGCGTTGCTGGCTACCACGCGAGCGCCCACACGATGAACCCCCAACTCATCAAAAGCCAGGCTCAGCATGCGCCGAGCGGCCTCGGTGGCATAGCCCTGGTGCCAGTGGGCCGAGCTGAGCCCATAGCCCAACTCGGCCTGCGCAGCGCCAGGCTCTGTCAGACGAATGCCACAGGTGCCGATGATCTCGTCGCTGCTGTGTAGGGTGATGGCCAGTTGCCAACGATAACGTGGCCGCTCCTGTTGCCACCCGATGAACATGCCGAGCAGCCGACGCAACGTCGCGGCAGAGCCGGCGTCCTGCGGATAGTGCGCCAGGTAGCGCGCATCGCAGTGGTAGGCCAGCATCGCTGGCCAGTCGGTCTCGACAAACTCACGCAGCACCAATCGTTCGGTGACGAGGCGCATCGTCGTTGTGGCCTAGATGCGCGGCATCACATAGCCACCGCAGACCGGCAGATACATGCCCGTGATGAACTTGGCCAGATCAGAGGCGAAAAAGGCGACGGCATTGGCGATGTTCTGGGCCTCGCCGCGGTGGCCCAACGGCACGTTCTTGATGTACTCGTCGTCAAAGCCAGGGCCCGTCTTGGGATGGTCTTCGCTGATGGTCCAGCCAGGGGCCACCTGGTTGACGGTGATATTGTGTTTGCCAACTTCTTTGGCCAGGATGCGGTAGATACCATCCATGCCGCGCTTGCCAGCCACATAGGCCGACTGCGTAGGGAAGCACTGCATCGAACACTCGGTGTTGGTGCCGACCACACGGCCCCAGCCCTTTTCGATCATGGCGGGCACGAATGCCTTGGCCATCAACACGTTGTGGATGACGCAGCTGTCGAACTGTGACTGATAGTCGGTCAGGGGCTGGTCGAGGATGTGCGTCCACTTGTACTGGATAACGGCATTGCAGCAGATGATGTCCGGCGCGCCGATCTTGGCGCTGATCTCGTCGCGCATGTGCATGACGTCGGCCTCTTGCGTCACATCTGCCTTGGCAATGCAGCCGTTGCGGCCCATGCCGGCCACCTCGGCGAGCAGTTTGCGCGCCATCTGCTCGTTATGATGATAGTGGATAGCCACATCGGCGCCGCAGTCTGCCAGGGTGCGGACGATTGCCCGGCCCAGTTGGCCGGTGCCGCCCGTGACGACTGCCGTGTGCCCCGTCAGATCGATCTTGAGCATCAGAGACCTCCCATTGCGTCTTGTGTTGATCGTCGCCAGGCCGCAGCCTGACGATCCATCTCTTTGATAAAGGCGTCTTTGCCGGCAACATAGCTCTCTGCGTCGTCGTGATAGCGTGCGGCTAGATCGCGTTTGAGAGCACAGTAGGCTTGCGCCTGATCTGGGTGGCAGGCCATGTAATCCCGAAAGAGTAGATGCCGCTCGATATCATGATGCCCTGCCTCGTAGGCATGCACATGATGGGTATGGACCGCCTCGCTGCCCTTGCGATAATAACGCCTGCCGGGTATGCCATTCTCTCCCCGTGGCAGATATGCCAGAGCGATCATATCGTCATCGAGCAGATCGAGGGTGTCCAGGCTGGTCACCACCAGCAGAATATCGATGATAGGTTTGGCCCACATGCCCGGTATGGCCGTGCTACCGATGTGATGGCTCGCCAACACCACCGCCCCCAGCGTAGCCGTAAGGAGCGCCTTTTCGCGCTCATAGGCCGCGGGCCATTCGGTTTGATAGGGCACCACGATGATCTGTCGCACGACCCATTCACCCATAAGGAAACAACCGCCCAGTGGTGCGACGGCCACACCCACTCAAAATGCCTGCTGGCGGGCACACAGAAGCTGTGCTATAGCCGTGGCTATTCTAGCACCGTCGTACTGAGACAGCAACGGCTCGCCTCCTCGACACTTGACAGCGATGGGGGCGAAGCTATAATGACGATGTATGGGCGGGTGTAGCTCAGTTGGCAGAGCGTCTGCTTCCCAAGCAGAATGTCGTGGGTTCGAATCCCATCACCCGCTCCTTGTCTTAGGTGGCCTTTGCCCAATGGCCAGGCATTTGACACTGACGGGGGTTGGCCCTATACTACACCTCGTTTCCCGGGGCTGTAGCTCAGCTGGGAGAGCGCGGCAATCGCACTGCTGAGGTCAGGGGTTCGAATCCCCTCAGCTCCATCCGGGTTAGATGCTGATCTGCTGAACGGGAGTAGGATGATCGACTTGGGGCTATAGCTCAGTTGGGAGAGCGCTTGAATGGCATTCAAGAGGCCAAGGGTTCGAATCCCTTTAGCTCCACTAACCAGCCGCGGCAGATAAACCTACAGAGAACCCCCTGCGCTCAGAGGGCCAGGGGGTTCTCTGTGTCTGTGCGCCTGCACCCAAGTCATGCCTCGGCAGAATGGAGCGTTACATGACAGAGACAATGGCCGAGTTGCGCTACAATGCCATCACGATCGAGGCCAAGTGGCGGCAGCGTTGGGCAGAGACGGGCCTATACAAGCGAGTTCAAGATCCCGATCGGCCCAAGCACTATGCCCTCACCATGCTGCCCTATACCTCGGGAGATCTGCATATCGGCCACTGGTATGCCATGGCGCCGTCTGACGCGCGCGCGCGCTACATGCGCATGAAGGGCTACAATGTCTGGTTCCCGCCGGGCTTTGACGCTTTTGGCCTGCCTGCTGAGAATGCCGCAATCCGAAAAGGTATCCACCCCTTCAAGTGGACCATGGACAACGTCGAGCACATGCGCACCCAGCTCCGCGCCATGGGCGCTATGTGGGATTGGGACCATGAGGCCGTCACCTGTCTGCCCGAGTAATATCGCTGGACGCAGTGGTTCTTCCTCAAGTTCTACGAGCATGGGCTGGCCTATCGGGCCGCAGGGACGGTGGACTTTTGCCCCAACTGCAACACCACCCTCGCCCGTGAGCAGGTGTGGGGCGAAGATCGCCA
>Ga0123329_1000128_pt1 | contig 72021 bp, 58 predicted proteins | sample BioC12SIPDNA_FD_89703 | JGI IMG/M metagenome (GOLD analysis project Ga0123329, IMG submission 89703) | Anaerobic biogas reactor microbial communites from Washington, USA - Biogas_R1_B C12 SIP DNA | ecosystem: Engineered > Bioreactor > Anaerobic > Unclassified | place: Washington, USA | collected...
ACCTTCACCCTCAGAAACCCCGGCCGGCCAAGGAAACCGACAAAGAAGGGACGAAATGAGTGATGTGCCCATGTCTTTCCAGCAGGACAACGGACCATATTCAGTGTCCCGTCCGTTTTCCCGTCGCAACCCGCTGGCTTGCGTCAGCGGCTCGACTCCTCCGGGACAATGAAGATCGGCATCGATGGGCCGGCACAACGGGCTAAGCGGTCCCAGATGAACCTGTAGCGGCGATGGCCCACATGCCAACCCAGGTTTTTGTTTCGGGCCGACGCGAGTGCTGCGAACTCACGCAAGACCGCTGAGAGCATTTCAGGAGATTCTGTAGCGGCCGCTGCCCCTCGATCACGCTGGATTCCCAACAAACACGCCGGTCGCCACGGCTCGGTTGTCTTCGACGCTGAGCTCAGACGAAGCGAGCTCGCCGAAGTCAGGGAGCGACCGCTACGATGAGCCGGGCAGTGCTCTAGCCGATGAATGGCGAAACCCGACATCAGGCCGTCGGGCACGGGCGAGGCTGCGGGTTGCAGCATGGGCTTCACCAAGCCAGGGGGGCCGGTCTTGAAAGATTGGGTCCGCAGTGCCAGGATCGTGCGGGTTGATGTACAATGAAGGCGGCAAGGGTGTCGGGACATCCGGTCGCCACGGCTCGGCCGAGCTCGCCGAGGTCAGGGAGCGGCCGGTACAGACACGTCCACCGCCACAGGGGACGGCCGCTGCCGACATGTCGGCCGCTGTCTGATGTGGCGCTAGAGCAGGTGCAGCCATGAGTCTCTTGACCAACGCGTTGGGCATTACGCTTCTGTGCATGGGCATTTTGTATCTTGGCTACAAAGTCTACGGAGGCTTCCTGGCCAAGCGGGTGTTGGGCTTCGACGATGCGAAGGAGACGCCCGCTCACCGACTGCGTGATGGCATCGACTTCGTGCCGACGCACCCGGCCATTCTGTTCGGCCATCACTTCGCCTCGATTGCCGGGCTGGGCCCGATTGCCGGGCCGGCCATCGCCGTCTACTGGGGCTGGGTGCCCGCGTTGTTGTGGGTCATGGTGGGGTGCATTCTCATCGGCGGGGTGCACGACCTGGTCACGCTGTTCGCCTCGCTGCGGCATGACGGGCGGACGATCGGCGACCTGACGTACGACATCATCAACGGCCGGGCGCGGGCGCTGTTCCTGATTGTGATCTTCTTCCTGCTGGCCCTGGCGATGGGCACGTTCGCCCTGTTGATGTCGCAGTTGTTCACCGATCTGTCACCTCAGGCCGTCGTGCCGACCTTCGCGCTCATCGCCATCGCCATGATCTTCGGTGTGTGCGTCTATCGGTTCGGCTGGCGTTTGGGGCCGGCCACGCTGGTGGGCGTGGGGCTGATGTTCATCGCGACCTTCCTGGGCCTTGAAGTGCCGGTGCCTCTGTACAAAGCGTTCGTCGCCAGCTCGCAGGTGAAACAGGTCATCGCGACCACCGACGACCCCGACCTGCCGCAGGTGCACGGCATCCGAGCGACGCGGGCGGACAAGACGTTGCAGTACTTCGAGTCGCGTGTGGCCGAGCGGCCCGAGTATGAAGCCCTCGCCGCGGATGTCCGCAAGGCCCGGCAGCACGCGCTCGATAGCTGGACCTACATATTGTTGATCTACGCCTTCCTCGCTTCGATCTTGCCGGTGTGGCTGCTTCTGCAACCGCGGGACTACATCAACAGCTACCAGCTTTACTTCGGGCTAGCCGTTCTGCTCCTGGGTTTGCTGGTCTGGCGGCCGGAGATAGTCGGACCGGCCTTCGGGGTCGAGCGCTCCGCCGACGCGGCGGTGAGCGACCCCGCCCCCGGGCCGTTGCCTTTTCTGTTCATCACCATCGCGTGTGGGGCGGTCAGTGGATTCCATAACCTGGTATCCAGCGGTACCACCGCCCGGCAAATCCGCCGCGAGACCGACAGCCACGTGATCGGCTATGGGGCCATGCTGACCGAGGGCCTGCTGGCGGTGATGGTGATCATGGTTTGCGTGGCCGGCCTGAGCTCCGAGGAGTTCCACCACCAGTATGGCACCTGGAGGGGGCTGGATGGGCGGGCGCTTGGCTCGTTCCTGACCGCCGCCAGTCACGTCATCGCCAAGCCGTTCCTGGTCTTCTTCAGCGAGTCCAGGCACGCCGCCGTTGAGGCGTTCTCCTACAACTTCATCGCCGTCGTGGTGGTCAGTTTCGCCATGACCACCCTGGACACGGGCACGCGGCTCTTGCGCTTCAACGTCGAGGCGATCAGCAAGCTGGTCCGTGTGCCGGCCTTGGGAAACCGCTACTTGTCGAGCTTCATCGCGGTCCTCGCGATCGGCTACTTCGCCCTGATGAAGATCGGCGGCAAGCCCGCGGGCCTGACGTTGTGGCAGCTCTTCGGGACCAGTAATCAACTCCTTGCCGTGTTGGGGCTGCTGGTGGCGGCGGTCTACCTCCATCAGCTTCGCCGGCCGATTGTCTGGCTCGTCGTGCCCATGATCTTCATGCTCATCACGGTGATCTGGGCCATGCTGCTCAAGCTCGGCGAGTTTTACAGCGGTTGGCAGGCCTCGCGCGACGCGGGCAACGCCTCGCTCATGGCCCTTGGCGCCGCCCTGGTGCTCCTGGCCGGGTGGATGGTCGTCGAGGCAACCCTGGTCTTCTTCCGCGGCCGCAAGACGGAGCAGCACTGACTGGAGTAGCTTCTTGTGGTGGACCCGGGTTGCGTTCCTCGCGCACGCATACCGTGCGCCCCTGCTCTTTGGGCAGTACGCCGGCAAGCACTCGTCACGCTCTGTGTCCATCCGTCATGCTGAGGGCAGGCTCCTTCTTGTCCTGAGAAGAAGGCACCTCACGCAGAGGTGCGGCACGAGCCCCGCCCGCAACCCAAGACAACGCTGGGCCGCATTCGACCCAACGCCGGCGGCGTTGGCGAGAGAAAGATGGCCCGGTGAACGCTTGAACGCGCACCCCCATTGCCGGCAGGTTTCGCCAGAGGGTACGGCGGCGTATAATGCGCGGTTCTGGCTGGTTGACGGCGGGCGACGGACCGAGGCAGGTGAGCTATGGCGGATATGCGGGTGATTGACGCGGGGCGGTCGGACGCGGTGGCCGAGTTGCGGGCATTGCGACGGTCGCTGCTGCTGGATCGGCTGGTGCTCGAGGTGCCGCCCGAGGCTCAGATCGTGCAGGACATCATCACGGATGTCTGCCGGCGGGGGGACCAGGCGGTGGCGGAGATCACCGCTCGCGTGGACGGGGCCCAGGTGCCGCCGGACGCGGTGCGGGTGCCGCCCGAGCACATCGCCCAGGCGCGGGCCAAGGCTCCTGCCGCACTGCTCGATGCGGCTCGCCAGGCGATCGCGGCGGTGAGGCGTTTCCAGGAGCATCTCCTCAAAGGGAGCACTCCGCCGCTGCAACTACCCGACCGCACGTTGAGTATTCGGGTTCGCCCGGTGCGGCGAGTGGGGGTATGCGTGCCGGGCGCGTCGGCGCCGCTGCTCTCGTCGGCGATTCACAGTGCGGTTCCCGCCCAGGTGGCCGGCGTTCAGGACATCGCTCTCGTCGCGCCGCCGAGGCACAATAATGATGTGCACCCCGCCATTCTCGCCGTCGCGGCTGAGTTGGGTATCTTCGAGGTCTACCGCATGGGTGGGGCCCAGGCCATCGCCGCTCTGGCGATGGGCACCGACTGCGTACCCCGGGTCGACAAGATTGTCGGGCCGGGCAATGTCTACGGGCAACTGGCCAAGCGGATGCTGTTCGGCGTGGTGGATATCGACATGTTTGCCGGTCCCAGCGAGGTGCTGATCGTGGCCGACTCGTCCGCCCGGCCGGCGTTCGTGGCCGCGGATATGTTGTCGCAAGCGGAGCACGACCCCGGGTGTGCGATCCTGCTGACCGATGATCGTTCGCTGGTGGAGGGCGTGCTGGCCGAGCTCGACACCCAGTTGACACAACTGCCTCGCCCGGAAGGGGCGCGGCGCTGCCTGGCGAATTTCAGCGCGGTGGTCATCGTCCGCGACATGGACGAGGCCGTCGCTTTAGCCAACGACGTGGCTACCGAGCACCTGCAAATCGAGACTCGCGACCCGGCGGCGGTTGCCGAGCGGATCGACTCGGCCGGGGCGATCTTCCTCGGGCACTGGACGCCCGAGGCGACGGGTGATTACGTAGCCGGCCCGTCACACGTCCTGCCCACCGGGGGCAGTGCCCGCTTCTGGAGCGGCGTTTCCGCCCTGGGGTTCCTGCGACGGGTAGCGGTCATGGAGTACACGGCCGAGGGTCTCGTCCAGGACGCACCGGCCATCGAGGCCCTGGCCACCGCCGAGCAGCTGCACGCCCACGCCCGATCGGCGACCATTCGCGTGCAGTCATTGCGGCCCTGAGATCCCTTTAGTGAAGGCCTGAAACCATGAGTTACTTCCTTGAACGCATTGCCGCTCTGGACGGGTACACGCCCGGCGAGCAGCCGAGCGACCCGGCGGTTATCAAGCTGAACACCAACGAGAACCCCTATCCGCCTTCGCCTGCGGTCATGGAGGCCGTCGCGGCCATTCGGCCCGAGCAGCTCCGCCGCTATCCGCATCCGCTGGCGAACCCTTTCCGCGACGTTGCCGCTCGCGTCTTCGGCGTCAGCCGCGACCAGATCATCTGCGGCAACGGCATGGACGACCTGCTCAACATGAGCGTCCGCGCCTTCAGCGGACCGGAGGCGGCGATGGTTTACCCCACGCCGACCTACACGCTCTACGCCGTGCTCGGCAGTATCCAGGCGTCGATCATTCGCGAGGTGCCTTTCGGCCCGGACTTCACGTTGCCGGTCAAGAAACTCGTCGAGGCTCGCGGGCGGATCACGTACCTGGCCAACCCGAACTCGCCCAGCGGTACGTTTGTGCCGGTCTCCGAGGTAGCCCGATTGGCGAGCGCGCTGGACGGCGTGTTGTGTGTCGATGAAGCCTACGTGGATTTCGCCCGCGAGAACTGCATGGAGTTAGCGAGGACACGGCCCAACGTACTGGTCATGCGGACGATGTCCAAGGGCTACTCGTTGGCCGGCCTGCGGTTCGGGTTCGCCGTCGGGCACCCGGACCTGATTGCCGGGCTCATCAAGGTCAAGGACAGCTACAACGCCGACGCCGTGGCCATCGCCGCCGCCGCCGCCGCCGTCGCCGATCAGGACTATCGCGAACAGACTCGCAGCAAGGTCATCCGCGAGCGCGAGCGTCTCGCGGCCGCTCTCGCTCGATTGGGCCTGAACAGCCTGCCCAGCCAAGCTAACTTCCTGCTGGCTCAGGCGGATCGGCCGACGGCCCGTGAGCTGTACGAATCGCTCAAGGCCCGCGGAATCCTCGTCCGATACTTCAATAGCCCGGGCCTCGACGACAAGCTGCGGATCACCGTCGGCACCCCCGAGCAAAACAATGCCCTCTTGGCCGCCCTGGCGGAGTTGATCCCGTGAGCAAAAAAACAGCATCGGCCTCCAGTCGTCGCATCACCCCCGCCGGCCGTCGCGCGGTCATCCGCCGTGAGACCCGCGAGACCCGCATCCAGCTCACCCTGAACCTTGACGGCACAGGGCAATCGGAGATCAGCACCGGCGTCGGGTTCTTCGACCACATGCTTACCCATATTGCCCGGCACGGCCTGTTCGACCTGGCCGTCAAGGCCGAGGGCGACCTGCACGTGGACGACCACCACACGGTCGAGGACGTGGGCATCTGCCTCGGCGAGGCCGTCGCCCAGGCCGTCGGCGACAAGAAGGGCATCCGCCGTTACGGCTTCTTCATGCTGCCCATGGAGGAATCGCTCGCCCAAGTGGCGGTGGATCTCTCCGGCCGGGCGGCGATCGCCTATCGCGCCCGCTACCGGGGGGCCAAGATCGGCACCTTCGACGTGCAGCTCATCGAGGAGTTTCTCCGGGCCGTCGCCCTCAACGCCCGCATGAATCTCCACGTCCAGGTGCCCTATGGCACGAATAACCACCATGTGGCCGAGGCGATCTTCAAGGCCTTCGGCAAAGCCCTGCGCCAGGCGTGCGAGTTCGACCCTCGCGAGACCGCCGTTCCCTCCACCAAGGGTGTGCTGTAACTGTCCCGCAAGAAAATCTGTGGGCTCTTCTCAGTCGCCGCTTGCGGCTTCGCAGGGGTCCTGTTGCCGCCGTCGGAGCCGCGGGGTATCTTCGCGGGCATGACCGACGTACTTCTGGTGCTGGTTTTGATCGTGCTGGTCGCGGCCGTGGTGCTGCTGGTGTGGGTCTGGCGCCGGCAGGAACGAGGGACGGACTTGTCGCCGTTGGTCGCCCGGCTGGAAGCGTCCGACCGTGGCCAGGAGCGCATCGAGCGGGCCGTCCGCGAGGAGGTCGCCCGCAACCGCGAGGAAGCGGGCAAGCAAGCCCAGGGCCTGCGTCAGGAGGTCGGAGCCACACTCAAAGCGGTCAGCGAGACGCTGGCTAAAACCATGGACCAGCTCGGGACCGCCCAACGCACTCAACTTGAGACCTTCTCGAACCAGCTCGGCAAACTGACCGAGTCGAATCAGCAGAAGCTGGACGGCCTGCGCATCGCCGTCGAGCAGAAACTGACCGCGATTCAAGAGGACAATGCCCGCAAGCTCGAAGACATGCGCAAAACCGTCGACGAGAAGTTGCAGACCACGCTCGAAAAACGGCTTGGCGAATCGTTCAAACTGGTCAGCGACCGGCTTGAACAGGTGCGCACCGGGCTCAGCGAGGTACAGAACATCGCCAGCAGCGTCGGCGACCTCAAGAAGGTCCTCACCAACGTCAAGACCCGCGGCACCTGGGGCGAGGTCCAACTCGGCAATTTGCTCGAGCAGATGCTCAGCCCGGAGCAGTACGCGGCCAACGTGGCCACCCGGCCGGACAGCAACGAGCGGGTCGAGTTCGCAATCAAGCTGCCCGGCCGCGACGAAGGCGACGGGCAGACCGTCTGGCTGCCGGTCGACGCCAAGTTCCCCACGGAGGACTACCAGCGGCTCATCGAGGCGTCCGAGCGAGGGGACGCCGACGCCGTCGAAGCCGCCGCCCGTCAGATCGAGACCCTCATCCGCACCTATGCCCGCGACATTCGCGACAAGTACCTCCACCCGCCAGGCACGACCGACTTCGGCATCATGTTCCTGCCGTCCGAGGGGCTCTACGCGGAAGTTCTCCGGCGTCCCGGGTTGGTCGAGCTCTTGCAGCGTGAGTGCCGTGTCAGCGTGGCCGGCCCGACCACCCTCGCCGCCCTGCTCAACAGTCTCCAGATGGGCTTTCGCACCCTGGCCATCCAGAAGCGATCCAGCGAAGTCTGGACTATCCTGGGTGCGGTCAAGGCGGAGTTCGACAAGTTCGGCGACATCATTGGCAAGGTCCAGAAAAAGCTGCAAGAGGCCAGCAATGTCATCGACTCGGCAGCCGTCCGCACGCGAGTTATCGGCCGCAAACTCCGCGATGTGCAGGAGATGCCCGCCGCCGCGGCCGGTCAACTGCTCGGCACCGCGGACCTGCCGGCCCTCCCCGCCGACGTGTCCGACACCGACTCGCCGGAACCCACACAGGAACCCGGGTAAGCCCTGGGATTGGACGTCGACGAGCCGAACCCCGCCGGCCGTTGAGTCGCACTGCCGTAATGCGTATGATCAATCAATGGAGGAGCGGCCAAGCGTGCAAGCTTGGCCGATGAAGCGCATGCTCATCGGAATATGGTTGATTGGTGTGCTCGCGTTGCCTACTGGGCTGTCGGCTTCCAGTCCGGCCACCGTGCACCCTGAGGTCTGGCGGCAATTCCCGGATCAACCCGCCGCGGCAAGGGTCAAGGTCTGGGTGCGGCTGGCGGATAAAGGTGGCACACCGGCTGGTGCTTTCGAGCACGCCGGCCTGACTCCACAGGAGCACGCCCGGCTCACGACCCGTTACAGCGTCCGGGCGGTCGAACGACGTCGCCTGCGGCGCACACGGCCCGGCCTGTTCGACACCCAAGACCTGCCGGTCGACCCGCGGTACATGGATGCGGTGGCCGCCACCGGCGCAACCCTGGGTACCACCAGCCGCTGGCTCAACGCGGTCAGCGCGACCGCCACCGCCGAACAGGTCAAAGCCATCGCCGCGCTGCCCTTCGTCCGGGATATTCTTCCGGTGGGGCGGGGGCGGCGGAACGAACCCGTCCTCACCCAAGAAACCACTGACGCTGAAACCCTTGTCCAGCCCACTCCCACCTCAACGTCGGCGCTCAACTATGGCCCGTCACTGGCCCAGCTCAATCAGATCCAGGCGGTTGCCCTGCACGATCTCGGGTTGACGGGTACGGGCGTGGTGCTGGCGGTGTTGGACAGCGGGTTCTACAAGGATCACGAGTCCATCGATGCCGCCCGCGTCATCGCGGAGTGGGACTTCGTCAAGAACGACGGGAACACGCAAAACGAGCCGGGCGATCCAACGGGCCAACACGACCACGGCACCAAGGTGCTCAGCGTCGCGGCGGGGCGGAAGGACGGTATGCTCTATGGTCCGGCCTACGAGGCGGACCTCATTCTCTGCAAGACCGAGGACATCTCCCGCGAGGTGCCAATCGAGGAGGATTGGTTTGTAGCCGGCCTGGAGTTTGCCGAAGCCCATGGTGCGGATGTGATCACTTCCTCGTTGGGCTACATCGACTGGTACACGCAGGCGGACCTCGACGGCCAAACGGCGGTCACCACGCTCGCGGTCAACGTGGCGACGGCCAACGGGGTCGTCTGCTGCACCGCCGCCGGAAACGCGGGCGGGGCCGGGCCGTCCCTGATCGCCCCGGCCGACGCCTTCGACGTCATCACCGTCGGAGCGGTCGATTCCACAGGCTCGGTGACCTCATTCAGCTCACGCGGTCCGACCGCCGACGGCCGGGTCAAACCCGAGGTCGTGGCCCGGGGCCTGTCCACCTGGGGAGCCAGTGCAAGCGGCGTCGGCAGCTACGCCGGGGGCAGCGGAACATCATTCGCAACCCCGCTGGTGGCCGGCGTGGTCGCATGCCTGCTCCAGGATCGCCCGGACTCATCCGTCCAGCAAGTGCGGGACGCGCTCTGCAATACCGCGGACTTCTACGTGTCCCACGGGATGGCGGACCCTGCCAACGCCCGTGGCTATGGGCTGGTGAACGCCTTGGCCGCCTGGCGCGTTCCGAGCATCGTTGGCGCGGTCTCACGTCGCGAGCACGGGGCGGTCGGCTCACTGGATCTCGACCTGCACGCACCCGCCGCCATCGAGCCGCGCGCCGGCGGTCCTCTGCAACTGGTCATCACCTTCGACCAGCCCATCCAGCAGATAACTGGCACACCGGCCGACGTGCGGCTTTCGACCGGCACGGTCAGCGCACTGCACGTGCAGAGCGATTCCCTGGTCATCGACTTGACCGGCTCGACCAACGCCGCCCCGCTGGTGGTGAGCTTCCCCGGTATCGCCCATGCTCAAGAGCCGATCTCGCGAGTCACCGATACCCTCTGCATGGGGGTTCTCGCGGGCGATGTGAACGGGGACGCCATGGTGAACGTGTTTGATCTTGTGGCCGTCCGCAATGCCCTCAACGGCCCCGTCGTTCAGGAGACATACAAGGCCGACGTCACCGCGGATGGCGCGATCAACATCTTCGATCTCGTGACCGTGCGTAACCACTTGAACACGGCGGTCGCACCCTGCCCGTGAGTGCTCCGCTGGTCTTTGTGTCGAAAGATCAACTCCGCATGCTGGTGCTCGGGCCGCGCGGACTGATTCGTGGTCTTCCTGACTCGCGGATCACTTCTGTATCCACAGGTAAGCCCGTAGCAGGATTGGACTCTCGGCTTGTTCGCTCGCTTGTCGCCTTGCGGGTCACCCGACGGCTGTGAGGCACTCGTCGAGGCAATCGACAATGAAATCGCAGTCGGCACGCGTGACGCACAGCGGCGGCGTGATTCGCAGAACATTGCCGTGCAGGCCGCTCTTGCCCAGCAGCAGGCCGCGATCCTTGGCCAGTTCGAGTACCTCCGCCGCCTTGCCACCGGCGGGTTCTCGTGTCGTTCGGTCGTCGACCAGCTCGATGCCGATGATCAGCCCCAGGCCGCGCAGGTCGCCGATCGACGCGTGCTTGTCCATCAAACCCCGCAAGCGGTCCATGAGGTGATTGCCCATCGCCTAGGCGTTGGCCTGTAATTGCTCCCTTTCGAGGATATCGAGAACGGCCAAGCCCTGCGTCACGGAAACCGGGTTGCCCCCGAAGGTGTTGAAGTGCAACCGCCTTGTCATCTGGCCGGCGATCTCCGCCCGGGTGATGCACGCGGCCAACGGGGCGCCGTTGCCGATGCCCTTGGCGGTGGTGACCATGTCCGGCACCACACCCCAGTTCTCGAAGCCCCAGAAGTGCTTGCCCGTTCGGCCCAGCCCGACCTGGACTTCGTCGGCGATGCACAACCCGCCATAGCGGCGGACGATCTCGTAGACGATCTTGAAGTACTCCGGCGGGGGAATCACCACGCCGCCGACGCCCTGGATGGCCTCGGCGATGAAGCAGGCCACCTCACCACTGGTCTCGTAGCGAATGATCTCCTCGATCGCTCGGGCGCACTTCACGTCGCAGGATGGGTAGCTCAACCCGAATGGACAGCGGTAGCAGTAGCCCGGGGCGCTGTGGGCGACCTGCAGCGGGCTGGAGATCGGGTACTTCCAGGTACCGATGGCGGTCAGAGCCATGGTCGCCTGAGTGCCCCCGTGGTAGCCATTGCGCAGGGCGAGCACATGCCCCTTGCCGGTGTGCAGCCGGGCCATCATCGTGGCCAAGTCGTTGGCCTCGCTGCCCGAGTTGGCGAAGTAGGTCACGCCTAACCCGGAGTCGGCGGGCATGTGCCGGGCCAGCTCGCGTGCCAGCAGGGCGATCGTCGGATGCAGATAGATCGTGGTCGTGTGCACGAGGTGGCCGAGCTGCTCCGCCGCCCGACGCGTGACTTCCGGATGGCAGTGCCCGACGGTGATCGTGGCAATGCCCGCCAAGGCGTCCAGGTACCGTCGGCCGGTATGATCCCAGACGTACTGCAGGTGGCCGGCCACAACGCACAACGGCTCGCGGTAATAGGTGAACAGCCCGGGGCTCAGGTAGCGCTCGCGCAGGGCGAGGATCTCCTCGGGGCCGGGCCCGCTATACGCCGGCGGCCGAAAGTCGCACGGCGGCAAGCTCAAGGATGATCGCGAAACCGCACTATCGTCAGTCATTGTCGCCTGTGCTCCCGTGGACCACTGCTCTTGGACCACTGCAAAGAGCCGCGTCGGTCGGTTTGAGTCGATCACAGCCCACCGAACGACTTCGCCCACTCGATCCCCTTGGGGATACCCGCCGTCAGCGGGGTCTGCGGATCGTAACCCAGCAGCGTACGGGCCTTGGAGATATCCGCCACATAGCGGGTGACCTCGCCAGGCCGGGCCGGCTTGTAGGTCACGTCCGGCTTCTTGCCCAGAGACAGGGCGATGATGTTCACCGCGTCCACCAGCGTGCTGCCCTGCCCATACGCCAGGTTGATCGTCTGATTGGTCACCCGACCGGCTACCAGAGCGTCCAGGCCCAGCATGATGCCGGTGATGCAGTCGTCGACGTAGGTGAAGTCCAGCACCTTCTCGCGGCCGAAGACGGTGATCGGCTCGCCCTGGGCAATCTTGCGAATGAACAGCGGTAGCACCCGTTCCATGCGCTCAATGTCGTTGTCGAATCGGCCGTAGACATTGCTGAACCGGAAGACCATGTACGGCAGCTTGTAGCACTCGGCATAGGAGTAGATGAACGCCTCGCCGGCGATCTTGCTGGCCGAGTAGGGGCTCTCGGCCACGACGAAGTCCGCCTCGGCCTCCTCGGTCACGTGCCGATGAATGTCCCCGTAGACCTCCCGCGAGCTGCCGAAAATGATCGGGATGCGGTGCCGCCGGGCATAATCCAGGGCATTAAAGCACACAGACACGTTTTCCAGTGCCCGCCACGGCATCTCGACCAGCTCGAAGACCTTGGCGTACGCCGCCAGGTGGACGACCGCGTCGAACGGTCCCTCCGGCATATCTTCCGGCTTGGTAGTCAGCAGATCGATCTGGCGAGTATCGATCTGGTCCGTCCATTCGTTGGCCCGCCGGTCGATCCCGACAACTTCATCGCCTCGTGCCATTAGCGCCAGAGCCAGGTTGGTCCCGATCTGACCGCTGGAACCCGTGATAAGGACCCTCATTGACCGCTCCATCCTCAGGTGAGTTGCCCTCGGCCGCGCCCGGTAACCTGCCGACCACGCCGTGTCGTGCGGCAGTATACTCCCGTCGCCCGGCCTCGCCTACCTATCCCGAGCTCCCGATTCCTCGGCCGCCGGGGATTTGCTCAACCGGGCAGTCCTTGGTATACTCCCCGATTCTTGCCAGCGCGCCGGGGCGACCGTGCCCAGGCGGGTGGGCCGCAGGTGCGGTTACAGAACCGGCCGGGTTGGCGGCGAGAATGGGTATGAGTGCGTGCTGAGCCCCGGCCGTATCGGGTTCGTCGCCATCACCGGCAGGTGAGGGCTGAGGAGCACCGGCGAGACGCGGCTCGACCGAGCTCGCCGAGGTCCGGTGCCACGCCGGATGACGCCGGTTTGGGATCGCACGCTAGGTGAACACGGAAAGTCAGGGAGTGTAGCGGCATGGTGCGGATTCGTCTCAAGCGGACCGGTCGGGCTCACAAGCCTTCCTATCGGGTGGCGGCGGTGGACGTGCGGAGCACCCGGGATGGCCGGGTGCTCGAGGAGCTCGGGCATTACAACCCCGCGCACAAGAACCCGGAGATGCGCTGCAACCTGAAGAACGAGCGGATCGCCTACTGGCTGGGCGTCGGTGCCCAACCCAGCGAAACGGTGAGCCATCTGATCAAGAAGGCGGGGATCAAGGCTCAAGCTTCAGCGTAAGGCGAAGGCCGTGCGGATTGACGTGCTGACGCTGTTCCCGGAGGCGGTGGCCCCTTTCCTCGCGGCAAGCATCATCGGTCGGGCGCAGCGCAACGGGTTGGTCAACATCGTCTGCACGAACATCCGGGATTTCGCCACGGATCGGCATCGCAGTGTGGATGACCGCCCATTCGGAGGTGGGCCGGGCATGGTCATGATGTGCCCCCCGCTCTTCGACGCGGTGGAGAAGATCGAGCGGGATGACCCCACACCAGCCGAGCGACTCCTGCTCTCGCCTCAAGGCGAGCCGCTGACGCAGGATATGGCCCGCGAGCTGTCGGGCCTGCCGCGGTTGCTGGTGATCTGCGGGCACTATGAGGGCTTCGACGAACGGATCCGCCTGGGGCTCAGGCCGCGGGAGATTTCGATCGGCGACTATGTACTCAGCGGGGGAGAAGCGGGGGCCCTGGTTCTCGTGGACGCGGTCGTGCGACTGCTGCCGGGAGCCTTGGGCGATGAGGAATCGGTCGAGCACGAGTCCTTCAGTGAGGGCCTGCTCGAGTATCCGCATTACACCCGGCCGCGGGAATTCCGCGACATGGCCGTGCCGGAGGTCCTGCTCAGCGGCGATCATGCCCGCATCGAGCAGTGGCGTCAGGAGCAGGCCAGGCAGCGGACTCAGGAGCGCCGCCCGGATCTCTGGGAGGCCTTCCGCCGGCGGGCGGATGATTCGGTTTGAGGAACAGGCAGGTATGAGCCGGCATCGGCGGTATCGTCACGATTCGTCGGCCAAGGAGCGACATCCATGATGCATCCATTGATCAAGGCGGTGGAGCAGGCGGACCGTAACGAGAATCCGCCGGAGTTCCGGATCGGGGATACCGTCAGCGTGCACGTGCGGATCATCGAGGGCAACAAGCAGCGGATCCAGCCGTACACGGGGGTGGTGATCGGGCGGCGTGGCAAGGGCATGGGCGAGACGTTCACCGTGCGGCGCATCGTCAACAACGAGGGCGTCGAGCGTATCTTCCCGCTGCATTCGCCGAAGATCGCCAAGGTCGAGCTGGTGCGAGCCGGCCACGTTCGCCGGGCCAAGCTCTACTACCTCCGCGACCGCGTGGGCAAGGCCCGCCGGGTCAAGGATAGGAAACGCATCACCAAGGGCGAGGCCGTCGCGGCCGAGTGATGCCCGCGTCGCGGAGTCCCCGCGATGGATGATCGTGCCAAGCTGGGCAAGGCCGGGGAAGACCACGCCGAGCGGTTCCTTCGCCGCCTCGGCTATCGCATCGTGACCCGCAACTACCGCAGCGCCACCGGCGAGATTGATCTTGTTGCGCTTGACACTCACGTCATTGTGTTCGTCGAGGTGAAGACCCGCGTCGGGCGGGTGCACGCCGACCCTCAGGACGCGGTCACACCCGCCAAGCAACGACACATTGCCCGTACCGCGCAGTGCTTTCTCCGCCAGACCGGGTCGCAGGGCCGGGCCTGCCGCTTCGACGTGGTGGCCATCACCGTGGATGAGCAAAACGCCATGCACGTGGAGCACCTGCCCGGAGCATTTACGGTGGACCCATGATCGGCCGGCCATGAGCATCGTGGGTGGAAGATGCTGCAACAAGGAGATAACAGAGGAAACGGAGGAGGTGGCCATCGCGTCACTCGCCGAATCATCTGTGTCCATCTGCGTGATCTGTGGGCACTTCTTCCTCCGGTTTTCTGCCCACAGATCACGCAGATGGACTCAGATGAGGCAAAGGAGAGGTTGTGCCAATTGAGCTGTTTGACACGCACTGCCATTTGACCTTCGCGGGCCTGGGCGAGCGATGCGATCAGGTGGTGGCGGACGCGCAGGCGGCGGGCGTGTCGCGGATGATCACCGTGGCCTGCTCGCCGGGCGATTTCGACCCCGCGATGGCTTTGAGCCATCGGCATGAGCGGCTCTGGATCGCGGCCGGTTTTCATCCGCACGAGGCCGCGAATGTGACCGAGGCCGATTTCGCGCGTTTGCGGACGCTGTGGAACGATGAAGCCGGCGTGGTCGCCGCCGGCGAGATGGGACTTGATTACCACTACAACTTCAGCCCGCCCGAAGTGCAGCGGGCGGTGTTTCGCCGACAATTGGATGCGGTCCGCTCGGCAGGGTTACCCGTGGTCATCCATTGCCGCGAGGCCCACGACGACGTGGTAGGCATCCTCCTCGACGCGGGCTACGCGGATCGCCCGGTGGTGTTCCATTGCTTCACCGGCACCGCCGCCGAAGCCGCCGAGCTGCGCGAGCACGGCTGGTGGACCTCGTTTTCCGGCGTGGTCACCTTCCGCAAGTCGGACACCGTCCGCCAGGCCTGCGCCGAAACGCCGCTCGACCGCCTCATGTTCGAGACCGACGCCCCATACCTCTCTCCGGAGCCCATTCGTCACCTGCGGCCCAACGAGCCCCGGCACATCGAGCACACCATCCGCTTCGCCGCCGGCCTGCTGGGCACGACCTTCGAGTCCCTCGCCGCCACCGCGACGGCCAACGCCCTGCGATTCTTCCGCATCGGCGAAAAGTAGCCCGCATCGCAGACCCAACAGACAGGCAACACCCAGCCACCGGGCCCAGCCTGCCGTCTCCTCAGCGAGACAGATTACCCAGCAAATGGAGTACCTCACCTCTTGTGCGGGCGTCCGACTTGCACCGCCCACGCATCGCCGAGGTCACCATGATGCTGCCGGGCTTCTTGACGCCACGGCAGGTCATACAGGTGTGCGTGGCCTCCATGATCACCGCGACGCCCTTGGCCGCCAGCCGCTCCATGAGAATGTCCGCAACCTGGTTGGTCAGCCGTTCCTGGACCTGCGGCCTACGGGCGAACGCGTCCACCACCCGGGCCAGCTTCGAGATCCCCGCGATCCGGCCGTCCGGCAGATAGCCGACGTGGGCCACCCCCTCGAATGGCAACAGATGATGCTCGCACATCGAGTGGAAGGGGATATCACGCAGCACCACCAGCTCATCGTACTCTTCGGTAAAGGCCGTCTGCAGATGTGAGGCCGGGTCTTGCCGCAAACCTTCAAACACCTCGGCATACATGCGAGCCACCCGTCGCGGCGTATCCCGCAGCCCCTCGCGATCGGGATCCTCGCCCACGGCCGAGAGAATCTCCCGTACCGCTCTCGCGATGCGCTCCAGATCCACCCCGGTGGAAGCGATTGAATCACCCGGCGTCATCATGGGATCTCCGTGTGTGAGGGCAGAAACTCAGGGTGCCGGCTGGGTACCCACGAATCGATCCATGAGTTGATCGAGGATATCCGCTTCGGTCTGGCGCTCCCGGCCGGCCGGTACCCACTCCTCGCGCACGCTGGCCGATGAGGCCCCGTGCCGGTCAATCGGCGTGTCCGTCGGGCGATCGTCCCCCATCTCGCGAGCGAAGGCCGCCCGCTCGGCCGTATCCAAACGCTCAACCCGTACTTGGCACTGCAGGACAACGTCCGAACCCGCCTGACTGATCCACAAGGTCGCCATCAGCCGGTGCCGGTTGGGCGAACCAAGCACGTCGCGAACCCGACCGGTGCCCACGCGCTCCGTCGTCTCCATCGGACGGGAAACCAACATATCACCGGTGGACAGGGCCGGATCGATGCGGAAATGCTGCTGGAAGACGCGCGCCGCCTGCGGTCGCACCCGATCAACAGCCATGTCGGGAATCCGACGGCTGGCGAACTGTCCCGACGCCCGCGTCAGCCGACCCGCCGGCGACCGGGTACTCTCCCCGCAGCCACCGGCCGACCACAGAACCACCACCGCAAGAAGAAAACCGTACCGGCATGAGTATTGCGTGAACATAGTCGCCAACATTTGACAGGCAGGATGCAGAACCAACCTGCCGAGGTGTACCCAGAGGAACCATTACCACCACCGCATTATCTGACCCCCTGTCGGCAAGTCAAGGCAGCGAGCCCGCGCGTCATCGCCAACATGGACGCACCGAAGGTGACAACCGCAAGTAAGCCGGGGGGATGACGACCGCACGTGTGCCGGAAACGACGCCCGTCAGTGAGCCGGGGGTGACAACCCCCGGTTTTCCGCGTGAGATGAGCAGCGATCCGCTCAACCTTCGACTCCGCGTCGCGATGACATGCACGCTTGCCCCGCGAAGCGGCACGCCGGATCGTGTGTTTGCCTCGCGAAAGTAATACGTCATGCGTGCGCCGCCCCAGTCACCACCCACCCCCCAACTTCAGCCTTTCGTCTTCAGCCCTCAGCCTTCAGTCTTCAGCCTTCCACCTTCAGCCCCTCGCCTTCAGCTTTCCACCTTTTAGCCTTTGGCCTTCAGTCTGCCGCCTTTGGCCCTCAGCCTTCAGCCTCCCGCATTCCACGCTATACTGGCCACCGTGAGCAGATTCGCATTGGCAGGCGCCATGAACATCGTGGTCCCGGGAAGCGGGTTGATCTTGCTGGGCAGGTTGTGGCTGGGCACGGTCTTGGCCGGCGCGTTCATGCTGGGCATCCAGGGCGTAGTCTGCGGGCTGCTGATCGCCCCTGCGGTCGTGGTCCCGGGGATCACGCTGGCGGCCGGTCTGCTGGCCGTGGCAGTATGGCTGGCGGCTCAGCGAATGCTGGTGCTGCGATACCGGTTTCTCTCCGACCCCGGATTGCATCGTGAACTGACCGTGCTGCGTCGGCTGGCCCGCCGTGCCCAAGCTCGTCGGGATTGGCGGTCCGCCCGGGCCGCCCTGCGCCTGGCCTTGTCGATCGACGATACCGACATCCACACCCGTCTGGCCTGGGCCGAGTTCATGACCCGCACCGCCGGCCGCACCCGTGCTCGCCGGGCGTGGCGCGCCGTCGCTCGATTGGATGTGGACGGCCATCACGCCTCGCAGATCCAAGCCGGCCTGGATTCCGTGCCACCACCGGTCCGCAAGGCAACGCCGACATCCGCCAACCAGCCTCCACAGCCCTGAAAAGCCCGCAACTTGTGCCACCAGGCAACCGATATAGCCGATGGCTCGGCGGCCAATGCGCGATGAGAGCCCTTGCTTGAAGGGCCCGTGGCACAGTGCTAGAATCGTGTGCCTCATCCAAAGGCCTTGCTCGCCGGTGTTACCGGAATAATGGGGCGTATCAACCGATGCGTTGAACTGGCAGGAGTGCAACATGTTTGAAAGGTTTACCGATCGCGCCCGCAAGGTCATGGCCCTCGCCAACCAGGAGGCCCAGCGCTTCAACCACGAGTACATCGGGACGGAGCACATCCTTTTGGGTCTGGTGAAGGAAGGCTCCGGCGTCGGGGCCAACGTCCTCAAGAATCTGGACGTCGACCTGCGGAAGGTGCGATTGGAGGTCGAGAAGCTGGTCAAGCGCGGCCCGGACATGGTCACCATGGGCAAGCTCCCCCAAACGCCGCGGGCCAAGAAGGTCATCGAGTACGCCATCGAGGAAGCCCGCAGCCTGAACCACAATTACGTGGGGACCGAGCATCTGCTGCTCGGCCTGCTGCGCGAGCAGGACGGCGTGGCCGCCCAGGTGCTGATGAACCTGGGTCTAAGGCTCGAAGATGTCCGCGAGGAGGTCCTCAATCTCCTGGGCGCGGGTATCGAGAACGAGGAGGCCGCTGCGGCGGTCGGCCCGACCGGCGACCCTAAGAAGAGCAAGAGCAAGACTCCCGCTCTCGATTCCTTCGGCCGAGACCTGACGGAGATGGCTCGCGAGGGCAAACTCGACCCGGTGATCGGGCGACAGCGAGAGATCGACCGGGTCATCCAGATCCTCTGCCGCCGACAGAAGAACAACCCGGTGCTGCTGGGTGAGGCCGGCGTGGGCAAGACAGCCATCGTCGAGGGCCTGGCCCAGAAGATCGTCAACAACGAGATCCCCGAGCTACTCGCCGACCGGCGCATCGTGGTGCTTGACCTGGCCATGATGGTCGCGGGCACCAAGTACCGCGGGCAGTTCGAGGAGCGCATCAAGGCGGTGATGAACGAGGTTCGCAGGGCGCGGAACGTCATCCTGTTCATCGACGAGCTGCATACCCTGGTCGGGGCCGGCGGGGCTGAGGGGGCCATCGACGCCTCGAACGTGCTCAAGCCCGCCCTCTCCCGCGGCGAGATCCAGTGCATCGGGGCGACGACGCTCGACGAATACCGCAAGTACATCGAGAAAGACGGGGCCCTCGAGCGGCGCTTCCAGCAGATCGTCGTCGAGGCACCCAACCGCGAGGAGACCATCCTCATCCTCAAGGGGCTGCGTGACCGGTATGAGGCCCACCACCGCGTGCAGATCACCGATTCGGCCTTGTTCCAGGCGGTCGAGCTGTCCGACCGGTACATCACCGGGCGGGTTCAGCCGGACAAATCCATTGACGTGATCGACGAGGCCGGTGCCGCCGTCCGGCTCAAGACCATGACCAAACCGCCGAACCTCGCCGAACTCGAGCGGGATATCGAGCGGCTGATCATGGAGAAGGACGAGGCGGTCAAGAACGCCGACTATGAGCGCGCCGCCGAGCTGCGCGACAAAGCCGAGGTTTCCCGGGCCCGCAAAGACGAGTTGCAGCGCGAGTGGCGCGATCGGGCCAAGGAGGTGGACGGCGTTGTCGATGACGAGACCATCGCGACGGTCGTATCCAGCATCACCGGCGTGCCGCTGACGCGCCTCGAGAAGAACGAGGTGCAGCGGCTGCTCAACCTCGAGGAAGAATTGCACAAGCGGGTTATCAGCCAGGACGAGGCCATCCAGGCCGTCGCCCGGGCCGTTCGCCGCTCACGCAGCGGGCTCAAGGATCCCAACCGGCCGATGGGCAGCTTCATCTTCATTGGGCCGTCCGGCGTGGGCAAGACCTACCTGGCCAAGTGCCTGGCCGAGTTCATGTTCGGCGACGAAGACGCCCTCATCATCCTGGACATGTCGGAGTACATGGAGAAGCACAACGTCAGCCGGCTGATCGGTGCTCCGCCCGGGTACGTCGGGTACGAAGAGGGCGGGCAGCTCACCGAGCGCATCCGCCGCCGGCCTTACTCCGTCGTCCTGCTCGACGAGATCGAGAAGGCCCACCCCGACGTGTTCAACATGCTGCTGCAGATCATGGAGGAAGGCCGCCTGACCGATTCGTTCGGCCGGCATATTGACTTCAAGAACACCATCCTCATCATGACCAGCAACATCGGTGCCGACCGCATCACCAGTCAGGGCGAGTTCGGCTTCGGCAAGCGAGACGAGAACGTCTCCTACCAGAAGATGAAGACCATGCTCCAGGGCGAAGTCGAACGCCACTTTCGCCCCGAGTTCATCAACCGCGTCGATGAGCTGGTTGTCTTCCACAAGCTGACCCACGACGATTTGGTGCACATCGTGGAACTCGAGCTGAACAAGGTGGCCAAGCGGCTGGCGGAGCGCGGCTTCGAGCTGGTCGTCGAGCAAGCCGCCAAGGACTTCCTCATCGAGAACGGGACGGACGAGAAGTTCGGTGCTCGGCCTCTGCGGCGGGCGATCGAGAACAAGGTCGAGGACCCGCTCAGCGAGGCCATCCTCCGCGGCGAGTATCAGGGCAAGCATCGCATCCAGGTGACCACGCGCACCGACGAGGACGGCGAACAGCAGCTGACCTTCAAAGGCCTCGCCGACGCGCCCGACGCCGACAAACCCGAGGAACCCGTCGGGGCCGGCAACGTCAGCGACGGCACCTGAGGCCGATTGCCGCTAGGGCATTTCAAGCCACCATATAGAGCGATTGGCCTGTTTTAGCCATCGCACAGGCGATGAATGCGCCGGTCGCCACTGCCTGTCCGCCGCGTCGGGGAAGAACGACCGCTACGACGTGGTCCGTTCTATCGCTGGCTTCTGCCGGCGGTGCTGGTCGGGATGTCCGCGTAGATGATCTCGCTGCCGTAGAGGCTGTGCGCCGAGGCGATCACTTCACCGGCGGGCGAGAGAATGGTAGAGAAGCCGTAGCCAAACCAGGGTTGCGGCTTATCGACGCTCCAGTTTGCTCCGATCAGATAGACGCCGAACGGCCGAACACGCTCGGGTAACCGATGCCAGAACCACGGTGCCGGGTGGTTCTCATCCACCCAGGCGATCGGATAGAGCAGTGCCCAGATGTGATGGGGCTCGTACTGCTCCAGGATGTTGTGGATATCGTAACAGATGGCCAAGCCCACCCGGCCGTACTCAGTGTCATAGCATTGCACGCCGCGATCGCCCGCCGTGGCCCACGACTTTTCCGGGTAAGGCCAGGGGGTCAGCTTGCGATAGTGGGCGACCAGCCTGCCCTCGGGGGATGCCAGGCAGACGGTGTTGAACAGCCGCGGTAACCCATCACTCTCTGGTTGGGTGGCCGGCGTGCGATCGATCTCCAGCAGGGGAATGGTGAGATACACATCGAGCCGGTCGGCGAGCCGGCAGAAGAAATCGGTCGAAGGGCCTGGCACCGGCTCGGCCGTGGGTAACGGATCCTTGCCCCGGAAGGTTCGTTCAAGCGGCCAGCCGGGCAGATGCCAGTTTGTCTTGAGATCCTGAGACAGGTATCCGGTGACTGCGGTCTCGGGCAGGACGATGATCTTTGCCCCCTGACGAGCAGCCTCTTCGGCCAAGCCGGCCAGCTTGGCGCGATTCGCCTCGACCTCGCCCAGATCCGAAGAGCACTGCACGGCCGCCACGCGCACGGTCCTGGCGCCCGCCCCGGTGGGCTGTGTCGCCGCCGGTCGCGTGGCCGACGCGGGCTGGGCATGCACGGCCCGCCCCCAGCCCGGCAGCAGAAGCATCGCTGTTATGCCGATCCTTGTCAGCAGTCGCCACATGATTGCCTCGCTTTCAGTCCACCGGCCGCCATCTGGGTCCGCGGACCGTGGGTGGATTGTATCGAGTGTCACGGGCGCGGGTAATGGTTCGATAAAAAAACCTCTGTGGTTGCTCAGCGGGCCTTGCGGCGAGCCACAGGGCGACACGATCCCGCGCGGGTCACGTTCACGGCGCGATTCCCGTGAGCCTGTAATCATTGCCGTTAAGCCAACTCATGTCATTGGCCTACATATTCGATGAACAGAGAGGTGACGTCGGATCTCCTCGGACAAACAAGAACATGGGGTACCATCGGCCTGTGGCCAATGGTTGCCCAGCCACCACGATGACGGGTGAGCGCGATGGGGTTTGGCTCTTCGCTTGATTACCTGCTGTTTGGCGCCCTTGCGCTGCTGGGGCTTGGCCTGACTGAATGGACGGCCAGGCGTTGGCGCAGGCTGCGGGTGATATCGCCCCTCGTCTGGTGCCTGGCCGCCGCCGTGCTGATGGGCGGATGGTTTCTGGTCAACCACGCAGGCAACCAGAAACGCCATCACGTCCGCATGCTGCTCGAAGGACTCGCCCGCACATACGCCATGGATCTATCCCGAATGGGGCACTCGCGGTTGTCGTTGGATACCGATCCCCAGGATCCCCAGTACCTCCGGATGATCGAAGCCCAGATCCGCTGGCTCAAGGCCAAACCCGTCGTCGCCGACATCTATACGCTTCGCCCTCTCGCGGACGGCACGGTGGCCCTGCTGGTGGATTCCGAGACCGACTACGACGGCGATGGATGCTACAGCGGGGATCGCGAAGCACGCACGCCTATCGGCACGCCCTTCGGCTCGCCGACGCCAGGCATGAGCACGGCGCTGCGGGGCAAACCGGACTTCAATGACTCGCCCCACACCGATTCCTGGGGTACCTGGATCAGCGCCGCGGTCCCCCTGCTCGACGAAGCGGGCCACGTCGAGGCGATCCTGGGCGTGAACTACCATGCTGATGAGTGGCGACGGGCCATCGCGACCAGCCGATTGTTGAGCATAGCCTTCATCGCCGTGCTGCTTGTCATCCTGGTCGCCAGTTCAGTGACCAGCGCGCTGTATCACGCCCAGTTGAACGAGAACCAGCGTGCCCGCCAGGCACGAACCCAAAGCGAGGCCCTTCTGCATGCCACGATCAACAGCAGCCAGGATGCCATCATCACCACGGACTCCGCCGGCGTCATCCTGACCTTCAACCCCGCCGCGGAAGCCATGTTCGGACGCACTGCGGAGGAGATGGTCGGGCAGAAGTTCTCCACCTTATTGCCCCCCGAGCAACGCCGCGGGTACGACGAGTTGCTCAGCCTCTACCTGGCTACCAAGACACCGCTCGGGACAATCAGTCGCTTGCTCGAGCTCAGCGCAGCGCGCCGCGGTGGCGAGCTATTCCCCATTGAGGTTTCGCTCTCCGCGGGCGAGGCCGCCGGCCAGCACTTCGTGACCGCCGTCATCCGTGATATCACTCACCGCAAGCAGATCGAGGAGGAACTGGCCACACACCGTCAACAGCTCGAGCACTTGGTGGCCAAACACAGTGAGCGGCTGCTCGCCGCCCAGCGGCAACTGCTGCACAACGAGAAGCTGGCTTCCGTGGGACAGTTGGCCGCCGGGGTCGCTCATGAGATCAACACCCCCATTCAGTACGTTGGCGACAATCTGCGAGCACTGTCGGAAAGCTTCGACGACCTGCTGAACATTCAGAACAAGTACCGCGAATTGGTCACACTGGTCAAAACCGGGTTGCCCACCGAGGAGACCATTTCGGCCATTGAGGCGGCTGCAAGCGAGTGCGATCTGGACTTCCTCATCGAGGACACACCCAAAGCCATTGCCCAGGGTCTCGAAGGGGTCGCTCGTGTCACCCACATTGTTCGGGCCATGAAGGACTTCTCGCACGTGGACCGCGGCGAGGTGTCGGCGGTCGACATCAATCATGCCCTCGAGAGTACGTTGACCGTAGCCCGCAACGAGTACAAATACGTGGCGGATATCGAGACCGACTTTGGCCAGCTTCCTCCGGTGGAATGCTTCGCCAGCGAGATGAACCAGGTCTTCCTGAACGTGCTGGTGAACGCGGCCCAGGCCATCGCCGAAACAGGCCGGCGAGGTACCATCACCCTCCGCACCCGGCACATCGCGGACCAGGTGGAGGTCACGATCCACGACACCGGCGCAGGTATTCCCGAGGCGGTTCGCGCCAAGGTCTTTGACCCGTTCTACACGACGAAAGCCGTGGGCAAGGGCTCCGGGCAGGGACTCAACATTGCCCACCAGATCGTGGTCCGCAGGCATGGCGGAACGATCGATTTTGACACGGAAACCGGCACGGGCACCACCTTCGTCATCCGCATCCCCGTACGCATGCCCGCTGGCGCGGAATCAAGGCAGGGCGACGTATGAGGAAAAAACGCATTCTCTTCGTGGATGACGAGCCCTTTGTGATCGACGGGCTGCGCCGCATGCTCCGCAAGCTGCGCGACGAATGGGACATGTCCTTCGTCACCAGTGGCAACGATGCTCTCGCCTGCATGGCGCAGGGCGCCTTCGATGTACTGGTGACCGATCTGCGCATGCCCGGTCTCGACGGCGCAGACCTGCTGGAACGTGTGACCGAGGCGTACCCCATCACCGCCCGCATCGTCCTGACCGGGCAAGCCGACGAAGGCCTCTCCGAACGAGCCGCGAACTGCGCCCATCAATGCCTGATGAAACCCGTGGACGCAGAAACACTCAAGAACGCCGTCGCCCGGGCATCTTCGCTCCAGCAGGGCCTGCACAACGAGTGGGTGCGCGGCTTGGTCACCGTCTGCAATACCTTGCCGAGTCTCCCTTCGCTGTATCTCGATATCGTGCAAGCCGCCCAATCCGAATCCACCGATGCCCGCACCATCGCAACCATCATCCGCAGGGATATGAGCATAGCCGCCAAACTGCTCAAGCTCGTGAATTCATCGTTCTTCGGGCTTGGCCGGCGAGTCTCCAGTATCGAGCACGCCGTCTCCCTCCTCGGGCTTGTACGCATCAAGGCACTCGTCCTGGGGGAGAGAGTCTTCAAGCAGTTCCAGCCCACCAAGCCGATTCCCGGGTTCAACTTCGAGAGTCTCTGGCGACACTCGCTGGTTGTCGCCGAGGTGGCCCGGCTTATCAGCAAGGCCGAGAACCAAACCGGCGATCGGCCCGATCAAGCATTCACCGCCGGGCTTCTTCACGACGTCGGCATCCTGCTGTTGGCTTTCAACATGCCGGACCGCTTCGCCACGCTGCTGGCCTCCTGTGAACAAAGTACCACTAACCTCTGGGCTATGGAGCAGGACATTCTGGGAGCGACGCACTCTGAAGTGGGTGGATACCTGCTCGGGCTCTGGGGCCTGCCCCCGCGAATCGTGGAGGCGATCACCCTGCACCACAATCCCGCGGCCATCCACTACAACGGGGTGTGTGCGGCCACGTGCGTGCACGTCGCCGATGCGCTACTGACTCAAGAGGGCTGGATCGAAACCAACGAAGGCGCCCTGTCCTACCAGGGGCGGCTGGACCTCGATTATCTGCGGCGGATCAAAGTGGCGAACCGACTCGACGCTTGGACCAAACTGGCCGACAAGACAATCCAGCAGACCAAGACCGACGCGACCGCGTGAGGAGCATGAACATGGAGTCCGTATGCCGAAGAGTCCTGTGTGTAGACGACGAGTCCAACGTGCTGGAAGGCTTCCGGCGCCAGCTTCGCCGCAAGTTCGATCTGACCACGGCAACCAGCGGCCCGGAGGGGCTCGCCCTGATCCGCGAGCAAGGACCTTTCGCCGCGGTGGTGACCGACTACAGCATGCCTGAAATGAACGGCGTGGAGTTCCTTCAGCAGGCACACGCGATCGCTCCGACCATGGTTGCGATTATGCTGACCGGTCGGGCCGAACTCCGCATCGCGGTCACCGCCTTGCACGAAGGCCACATCTTCCGTTTTCTGCAGAAGCCTTGCCCGATCGACATGCTTGAGCGGGCAATCGACGAGGCTCTCGAACAATACCGACTGGTGGTCTCGGAACAACTCTTGACCGCCGAACTCCGAACGCTCAACGCTGAGCTCGAGGAACGCGTGACCCAGCGCACCGCCACGATCCGACGGCTGCACCGCTTCGTCACCGACCTCAACGGCCTGGACAGCCTCGACCTGGTTGCCGATCTTGTCGTTCAGACAACCGCGGAGATGCTCAACTGCGGGCGCGTGGCCCTGATGCTTCCCGTCACCCAGGGCGGTGGCCTCTGGATACAGGCCGCCGTGGGCCTGAACGAGGAAACCGTCGAACGTACCCATGTTCCCATCGGGGAGCCCATCTCGGGACGCGTGTTCCGCGATCTGCAGAGCGTCGTGCTGAACACCCGGGATGAGTTGCTCCAATACGGCGATCGGCGTGACGGACTTGTGTTCAATAGTGTGCCGCTGGTCTCGGCTCTCCTGCTGACGCCCAGTGGGCCGGTCGGTGTACTCAATCTCGCGGAGCCCGCCGGCCAGCAACCGTTCGATGCCGATCAACTCGCCCTTCTCCGGACCCTCGCCGAGGCTTCCGCCATCGCCCTCCGCAACCAGATGCGACTCCGCGAGCGCAACGAGGCCCGCGACGCCACCATCCTCGCCCTCGCCAAACTCGCCGAGCACCGCGATCCCGAAACCGGCGCCCACCTCGAACGCGTTCAGGAGTACTGCCGCCTGCTCAGCGAGCACCTCGCCACCAACCCAAAGTACGCCACGGTGATCAGCAAGTCTTTCATCGAGACTATTGTCCGCTCGTCCCCGCTCCACGACATCGGGAAGGTGGGTATCTCCGACCACATCCTGCTCAAGCCCGGAAGGCTCACCCCACACGAGTTCGAGACCATGAAACGCCACTCGATCCTTGGAGGCGATACCATCCGAAACCTCATCCAGCAGGGACGCACGCAGGACTTCCTCCAGATGGGTATGGAGATCGCCTACCACCACCACGAGAAGTACAACGGCAAGGGCTATCCGTTCGGCTTGGCGGGCGAGGCGATCCCTCTGTCGGCTCGTATCGTCGCCGTCGCCGATGTCTATGACGCATTAACCTCAAAACGAGTCTACAAGGAAGCGATGCCGCACGAGCAGGCGGCAGCGATCATCCGCGAGGACGCCGGCTCCCATTTCGACCCCGACGTGGTCGCCGCCTTCTGTGCACAAGAGGAACACTTCCGGCAACTGGCTCGCGACTTGGCCGATGTGTTGGATGAACTGCCCTGCGAGAACGCCACCGAGGTCCAGGCCGCATACCGGGCGGCCACCGCCGTACGCGCACCGGCAACACTGCTCGCGGGCGCGTAGACACCGACCGCGTGCTTGGCCGACCGGCTTGCGGGGCGGATCACTCACCACCAGCGTCAGCCGATGTAAAGGCCCTCGATGCGGATCTGCATGCCCTCCTTCGTGCGGCTCATGAAATTCACGAGCCCGCTGTGTCGCCACTGCAACATGCATCGACGCGGCATGAACCAATATCGCATCCCGATCTTGAGCTCTTTCTGCGTATCGCGGACCAGCCCCTCATAGGCTTCGGCCGAGTAGAAGCCGATATCCTTGTGATCGCCGGCTCTCGGCTGAAGCGGCCCCGTCACGCACCAGACAATCACACCCGTTCTTGGCTCGACATTCATCACCACCCCGCAATGCGTGATCGGGCAACCGCAGGACATCCCAAGGGGCCTCCCGATGATGATGTCGCCACGCTTGATCTCCATCTCCCAGGTCATCCGCGGGTTGTGCAGAAGGATCGTCTCACGCGGGCCGGGCTCGTTGGCGAATGTGTCCAAGATGAAATCGTACTCCCTGCCCAGCGAATCATGCCAGGAGACCCCTTCGACGACGTCGCCGCGGTCGCAGCCGGCACATCCCAAACCGCAGGGCGAAGAAGGCAATTCAGCCGACGACTCAACGCGAGGCGCAACCGCCGTACCCGACAACCGCCCATCCTTCAAATGCACACACCGCCTGGTCTCGCCGGACTCTCGCATGATCCGATCGGCGAACTCCTCGCAGGTGCGCGAACCGCAGAGCCCACAATCGAACCCCGGCAGACTGCTCAGAATGGACTCTTTGGAGCTGGTATCGATAGACATCGCGGACATCTCCTGTGTGCTGACACAAACCATGGCGAAGGATACAACATACCGCGGGACGACACGGTATACTCGTAACCTCTTCAGTGCTTTGAAAGAAACTTATCGTACTCCGGCGGCATACCCGGCCAATGACGCCTACTCGCCCCGGTAGAACATATCGCCCTCGAGCGGACGGACGACGCCGAAGTGCTGCTTCCACCCAATCTCCTTCTTGCCGACGCAGATCGTGCACGTGCCCACGGGCGGGTTGCCGCGAAGGTACAGCGGATACGCGACATCGGGGCTCGCTATCAGCCGGCTCACAAGCGGGTCGACACCAATGCCGTACAACGCGTCCGTTTCAATCACGCGCACGGTGGGAACCGCCTCAAGAATACGGGCACGAAACACTTCTCTCTCCGCCTGCGAGACGAGGTCGATCTTGGTGACGATGGCCACATCCGCCAGCGAAAGCATCGGACCAATCTTGCGGGGCAGGTTCATACCGCTCGTCGCCTCGATCACCACAAGACCGAGTGAACCCTCGATATAAGGCGAGCAGCGCAGGCACAGCCCCGCCGTCTCGACCAAGAGGAAATCACAATCGTTCTCCATGGCCCACTCGACCGCCTCGCCAAGGACCATCACGTTGCAGTGATCCGGACACAACTCGCCCGAGTAGACCTTCCGGGTCGGGATGCCAAACTCGTCGGCAAAGAGCGTGTCTTCATCAGCATACTGGACATCGATCTTCAGATACGCGGGTCGATGACCATTCCGCAGGAGCCGTTTCGTGACCTGTTTGAGGATGGTTGTCTTGCCGCTGGTGGGTGGACCGGCACAAATAACTGCTTTCATCAATACTATCTCCCGGAGTGATTCACGCGGCCGGCATGTAGCCGAGGTTCTGCAGGTGTTCCCTGACCACTTCTTCGCTCAGACGATCGCCCTCGCGAATACGTTGCCGCAGGCTCAAGAGCAGATCGTCGATCTTCTTGATATCTTCCGCCACAAGTCGCTCTTCACGTTCGGTCATGATCACCCTCTGCATGGCGCCCTGCTTCATCACGATGCGGTAATCACTGAGCAACGCGATCCGCGGATCGTGCGTCACGAAGATGAACACCTTCCGGTACCCGCGGAGAAGATCGAGCGCTTTCGTGCGGTGAATGCCGGCGTTCTCGAGCTCATCAAGCAGGATGACAGGCGAGTTCCCGATGACTACCGCGTCGGCGATGAGCAAGGCCCGCGTTTGCCCGCCGGATAGCTCGGTCATGGGATTGGTGAGAATCAGTGGCTCACCGGTGAGCTGGTTGGCAAAAGAGACCGTCCGCTCTACGATGTGGTCGCGATCCGCGCTCTGACGAATCGCCGCGTGCGTCGCCAGGAACTGGGCGACAGGCATGTCGGACAGGAAATTGGTGTGCTGAGAGATCAACGCGATGGGATTCCGTGACGGATCCCAACTCAGTTCCTCCGGAGGGCGTTCGCCGTTGATGAGGACTCGGCGGCAGGATGGCGTGTTGAGCTGAGCATACAGCTCGATGTCGTTGATGAGCGTCGTCTTCCCGCACCCCGTCGGGCCGACAATACTCACGATGTCACCCATCCGCAGTGTCACCTCGCTGACGGGCTCGGCAGTGCCGTCTTTGCCGCGTCCGCCGTGAATGGTGATGGATTCGATTTCCACGAAGGATCCCCCATTCCATGATGCTGTCCGCCTCCGACCCGCCGACCCGACGAGCGACAACCGCCGTCGGTCTGCCGGCTCCAGAGGCATCGGCCGTGACCGCCCCACGCGGCCCGGCACTGTGGAGCGACCGAAAGCACATGTCGTGCCAAAACAAGAAACGTCTCAGTGGGGCCACAAACCCGACACTGCGACGAGGAATGCCGGCCGGGCTGTGGTATACGAGCGATTATCCGTGGGGCATCAGAAACCCTTGAAGCGGCAAGCCATCGGCCCGATCCAGCCCGGGTCGGCAAGCGGCCAACCCCGCGATCGCCCGCACAAAACGGCCCAGGCAGCCGAGTATCTCACAGGATCGCAACCAGTCGTAAGCTCCTGTTTCGAGGAAAGTAGCGGATGAGAACGCCGCTCGAAAACGGCTTACACCACGGCGACTTGGCGGCGAGCTTGGCATGGTCCGGCGCGAAGGGGTTTTGGCACCGGGCCGTGTTCAAGACAGGGGGGATAATTGTCCGATAAGCACACTGCTGCGGGCAGCCTCCGCGCCCACCGGTTGCGCGAGCCCACAACGAGCGCACCATCCGACCGGCGGGGGCACTGACAGAGAGAAGGCCCAACATGGCGGATGTCCTTGACCAATCCGAAGTCGATGCCCTGCTGTCGGCTGTCGACGCGGGGATCGGCGACGAGTCTGAACCCGAAGCCTACAGCAGCCGCGCGCGGACCAGACAGCAGGAAGTCCGCACCTACGACTTCAAGCGGCCCGAACGTGTCAGCAAAGACCAGATGCGCTCGCTCGAAGCCATCCACGAAGGCTTCGCCCGCAACTTCGGCGCGTCCCTCTCCAACTTCCTGCGAACCATCGTCGAAGTCCGCGTGGCCACCATCGAGCAGTTGACCTACAGCGAGTTTATCCACTCGCTGCCCAACCCCACCTGCTTCAACCTGCTCACCGCCTCGCCCCTGGAAGGCCAGATGTGCCTCGAAATCAGCCCGCTGATTATCTACCCGATCATCGACCGCCTGCTCGGTGGATCGAACGCGGAGCTGTTCATCCCCCAGCGGCCGCTCACCGCCATCGAATGGCGCCTCGTCAAGCGGATCACCGACCGGGCGTTGGGAAGCCTCACCGAGGTCTGGTCCAATCTCGTCCAGGTGTGCTTCCAGCTCTCCGAGACCGAATCCAACCCGCACTTGGTGCAGATCGTCGCACCCAACGAAGTCGTGGTGGTCATCGGGCTGGAATTGAAAATGGGCACTCGGGCAGGCACACTCACCCTCTGCCTACCTTTCAACGTCATCGAGCCGGTGATGGGCAAGCTGGCCACCCAGAGCTGGCTTGCCTACCAGCGCAAGGCATCCAGCCCCAAACAACGCGAGCAACTGGCCTCGCACCTCAAGATGGCCGAGGTCGAGGTCCGGGCCTTCCTCGCCCAGACCAGCATCACCGTCAACGAGCTGCTCAACCTGCAGCCCGGCGACATTATCGCGACCAAGAAACCCGCCAGCAGCGAGCTCATCCTCCAGGTCGAAGATCGCAACAAATTTGCGGGACGCCTCTACCAACACAAGGGTGCGCGTGCCCTGCGAGTCACCAAGTTGGCAGACCACGAGGAATCCCTTTAGAATCAGCCGCTGAGAGCGGTTTGGCGTCACCTTTCCCGCGACCGCGCCAACGTTGGCGCGGGGTCGTGCCGCTGCTCTCGACCGCGAGATGCGTGTGGGTGCTGCGACGGTTTGTCGCGGCCGAAGGTCGCCTTGCCTCGAGAGGTCGATATGAAACTCAAGAATCTGGTTGTGGTGGTTCTTCTGCTGTCGATGCCCTCCTTCGCCTTGGGGCAAGATGTCCGACGCGAGATTCATTTCCCCGACCTGCCCAACGGACGTACCCTCAAGTGCGATCTGCACATGCACACCGTCTTCTCGGACGGTCAGGTCTGGCCAACCCTTCGCGTCGATGAGGCCTGGCGCGAGGGGCTCGACGCCATCTCGATCACCGACCATATCGAACACCAACCCTTCAAACGGGACATACCCACCGCCCATAATCGCCCCTACGAGATGGCACAGGGCCTTGCTCGGGAGAAGAGCATCCTTCTCATCCGCGGTGCCGAGGTTACCCGCGAAACGCCGCCCGGCCACTTCAACGCCATCTTCCTCCAGGACGTCAACCCCCTAGACACCAAAGACTTCTACGAGGTCTTCGAGCAGGCCCACCGGCAGAATGCGTTCGTCACCTGGAATCATCCCGGCTGGCAGGGCCCCGAACGCGGCCGCTGGGGCCAAGAGCAAACCACCCTCTACGAACGCAAGTGGATGCACGCCATCGAAATCTGCAACGAAAACGAGTACTACGCCGAGGCCCACGGCTGGGCGCTGGAGAAAAACCTCGTGCTCGTCGGCTACTCCGACATTCACAGCCCCAGCTACGACCATTTATCCCGCACCGTCGAGAACCATCGCACCTTGACGCTGATTCTGGCCCGCGACAAGACCGTCGAGAGCTTACGCGAAGCCCTCGAAGCCGGCCGAACCGCTGTGTGGTATCGCAACCAGCTCATCGGCCGCGAGCCCGAACTCGCCGCCTTGTTCGCCGCCTGCGTGCAGATCCGCCCGCCGCACGCTCGCTCCAGCAGAGACGTCTGTGCCGAAGTGGTCAACGTGTCCGAGTTGGATATCGAGCTGGAATCCACCGGTTCCGCCCGGCCCGCGAAGATCCGACTGCCCGCCCGGTCCACGAGCCTGGTTCGCTTCGAGCAACCCGGCGAAGATGCCCAGAAGGTCGACCTGGAATACCGGGCCACGAACTTCGTCACCGCCCCCGACCGCAGACTCGAGGTTCGGCTCGCGGTGCCGTTCTGACCACCGGCACGAACTCGACCCGACCGAGCTGACCGATCGGCTGATGGACAGGTCAATGAACAAGTTGACTCGGTCCTCGGCAAATCGGCACCCCGGGCGATTCGGTCACGCCAGGCCTTGGTTTCCGCACTGTTGCCCATGGTTCGCCTGTGGTAGACTGCCCCAACCGGGCCGCCCCAATCTGCCGCCTGTGGCGCAAGGCCGGGCTGCCACTCAACTCATGACGCAGGAGGTACAACCCCATGTCTGCAGACGCGATCACCCGTCGAGGTTTCCTCGCCAGCGCTTCCGCCGGCGCCGCCATTCTGGGCACCGGCACCCTCGCCGCACACGCTGCCGTCGGGGCCAACGAACGACTCGCGATCGGCATGATCGGGACCGGCGACCGCGGCCAGTACCTCACCGGAGAGATCCTCAAGCTCAGCAAGCAACATAACGCCGAAATCATCGCCGTCTGCGACGTCTGGAAGCCCAACCTGGACAAGTGCGCCGCCCGAGTCAACGATCACTTCGGCCGCGAACCGCGGAAGTTCACTCGATTCCAGGACTTGCTCGAAGTCAACGACCTCGACGCCGTGGTCGTTGCCACGCCCGACTTCGGACACGCTCCCATCATGATCGCCGCCCTCAAAGCGGGCAAAGATGTCTACGTCGAGAAACCCATGTCCATCAACCTCGCCGAGGCCAATGAAGCCCTCAACCTCGCACGGCAACACGAACGCGTCGTACAGGTCGGCACCCAACGCCGCAGCGAAGGACGATTCAAGGCCGCCGGCCGTGAGTTCGCCACCGGCATCCTCGGTAAGCTCAACCGTATCTCAGCCGCCATGTTCGTCAACGCGCCGCGATGGGCCCGCGGATTCGACGACTGCAAGCCCGGCGACGTCGATTGGGACGCCTTCCTGTTCAACCGGCCCAAGGTACCCTTCGATCCTCGCTTCCTGCGGCGATGGCACCTCTACAAACTGTGCACGAACGGCCTCTCGGGTCTGTGGATGGCCCACTATTCCGATGCCGTGCACATGATCACCGGCTCCACCTACCCCGCCAGTGCCGTGGCCCACGGCGGCGTGTACGTCTGGGAGGACGGCCGCGAGCATGACGACACCTTCCAGACTCTCATCGAATACCCCGAAGGCTACCTCATGAGCTGGGCCATGGGGCTGGGCAACTCGCTCGGCGTGCACTTCACCCTCCACGGCACGGCCGGCACCATGGATCTCGAAAAATGGACCATCTCCGGAGCCGGCGGGGCCGATCCCAAGAAAATCGAGGAACGTAAAATCGCCTCCGACCCCAACGAGTCCCACATGGGCAACTGGCTCGAGTGCATACGCTCCCGCAAGCGACCCAACGCCGATATCCAGTACGGGCACCAGCATTCGGTCGCGACCATCCTCGCCGCCGACGCCCGCTATGCCGGCACACGCATGGTCTACGATCCGGCCAACCGCACAATCCGCCCGGGATAACGCGGACCAAGACAACGTGTCGTTGGAAGGACCGAGACTCGAGGCGGGGGTGACCGCTCACTGGATAGGGGGTAGAGGGACGGAGGGGCAAAGGGACAACACGAACAAGTTCGCTAGGTCCGAGACACGAACAAGTTCGCCAGGTCCGAGACGCGAACAAGTCCGTTGGGTCCTGCGGGGAGAACCATGATGGCACGTTCCACACGACGGCAGTTTCTGGCGCGGACCGCCGGCCTGGCGGGGGCCGCGTATCTCTCTGCATTCACGAGGGGTGAAACCATGCCCGATCTCGCAATCGCACGCATCGAGACCTTCCCGGTCAATTACCCCACCGTCGGTCGCTTCAAGTTCTTCGAAGGCCCGCGAGGCGAACCGCTCGGCCGCCAAACCGTCGTCGTCAAAATCACCGCCAACGACGGCTCTGTCGGCTGGGGCCAAAGCGTCCCCACCCACAAGTGGAGCTACGAAACCATCGAGACTGTCCAAACAACCATCGACCGCTACTTGACACCCGTCATGCTCGGGCTCAACGCCTTCGACATCGACGCCATCCACGCGGCCATGAACACCATCATCGCCCCGTCATTCTCGACCGGGCAGCCGATCTGCAAGGCGGGCATCGACTTGGCCCTCTTCGATCTGACCGGCAAGCACCTCGGCCGCACCGCCGCCCAGCGATGGAAGCGCACCGGTCGCGACCGCATCACCTTGAGCTGGACGCTGAATCCCAAAACGCTCGACGACGTGCCTCGCCTGATCGAGGAAGGCCGACAGCGAGGCTATCGCCACTTCAACATCAAGGTCGCCCCCGACCCCGCGTTCGACCTCGAGTTGTGCCGCATGCTCAAACAGTTGGTTCCCGACGGCTTCCTCTGGGCCGACGCCAACGGCGGCTACGACGAAGCCACCGCCCTGGCCGTCGCCCCAAAACTCGCCGACGCCGGCGCCGCCGTCCTCGAACAACCGCTGCGCCCCAATCGCATCACCGGCTACCAGAAACTCAAGAAACAAGGCGCCCTGCCCATCATCCTCGACGAAAGCCTTGTGCATTCCTCCGATCTGGAGGAGTTCATCAAACTCGACATGCTCGACGGCGTGGCCATGAAGCCCGCTCGATGTGCCGGTCTCACCGACGCATGCCGACAGATCGAGATGGCCCTGGACCGCGGGCTCATGTTCCTGGGTAGCGGCCTGACCGACCCCGACCTGTCTCTGGCCGCCTCATTGTTGCTGTACGGCGCCTACGACCTGCAGTACCCGGCCGCGTTGAACGGCCCGCAGTTTCTCAGCGGCAGCATTCTCAAAACACCATTCGAGGTCGTTGATGGCACGCTCGCCGTGCCCGCGGGCGCGGGCCTCGCGGCCCCAGTCGACGAAAACCGCCTCGAGCAGATGCGCCGGTCGCTGTAGAATACTTGGCATGGAAAAACCGGTCATCGCCGCATGCGATCACCGCCCCGTTCGTACGTGATCGCCATGGGCAAGGCCGTTCAACCGGCGGCAATGCGCGACCCTGCCTCGGCGGCGGACACCATTGCCCCGGAAGAGGTATCACCCAGCCGGTAAGCCGGCGGCAGTCGTCGGGCCTCGATCACCGCTCGCCCAACCTCACCACCCTTGGGTTGCCGGGGCGGCATCACTTCGCACTTGGCCTGCCCAGTCACCAGCCCCAGTTGCTGCTCAACCTTGGCGATGATCTCGCGCAGTGACTCCTCGCACACGCCCGCCGGCGTCTGCCGGCGAACCCGTTCGTCCGCCGCGACCAACTTGGTAATCTTGCGATTCGCCAAAATCACCGTCGAGTGGTTCTTGTTGCCCATGAAACGCCCGATCTCCGGGTAACTCATGTCCGTGTGCTTGCGGGCAAGATACATGGCAATGTTCCGGGCCAAGGCGATGGTGCGCGACTTGTGCGACGTGTGCAGGTCGGCGGGCGTCAGCCCGAAGTAGGTCGCCACCGTCTGATCGATCTCATCGAGCCCCAGAATGCGCTGCGTCCGCTCCATGTAATCCGCCAGCGCACGCCGGGCAAGCGACAGCGTGATCGGCTGGTGAGAAACCGCACTGAACATGGCCAGCTTCAGCAACGAGCCCTCGAGTTCGCGAACATTGGCCTTCAGATGCGTGGCAATGTACGCGATCACGTCGTCGCGCACCGGCTGCGCGGTCACCGCCAACGCACGCCGACGCAGAATCTCACAACGCATCGCGAAGTCCGGAACCTCCAAACGCACCACCATGCCCGCCATGAATCGGTTGGCGAGCTGCTCACTGAACTGCCCAATGAGCTTCGGGTGCGTATCCGAGGCCAGCACGATCTGCTTGTGCCGGCTGTCGATCGCGTCGAAGGTGTGCAGAAACTCCTCCTGCGTCGCCTTCTTGTTGGCCAGGAAATGAATGTCGTCGATGATCAGCACATCCACGGGCCGGTAACGCTGCCGAAAAGCCTCAACGTTGTTCGTGCGGATCGCGAGAATGAATTCGTTGGTGAACTCGTCGCCCGTCAGGTATTGCCAACGGCAGTCGGGACGCTTGCCGGCCAATTCGTTGGCCAGAGCCTGGAGCAGGTGCGTTTTGCCCAGCCCGCATCCGCCGTGCACGAAAACCGGGCTGTAAGCGTCGCCCGCCTGGTCCGCGATCCGCCGAACGACAGATACCGCCAACTCATTGGCCGGCCCAACCACCAGATCGTCAAATCGCCCACGCAACACACGCCGCACCGGCTGAGTTCCCTGCCGGCGCCGTTGTCGGGCGACCCGCTCGGGGTTGTTGGCGACATAGTCGGCCTGCGAATTGAGCTGCCGCTTCTTCAATGCCGGTAGAAGCTTGGGATCCACACCAAACGATACGGCATGGGGCTGGCCGGTGACTTCCTCGATAATCTCCGCCAAGGTTTCGGAAAAATGCCGCTCAATCCACCCGCAGATGAAAGCGTTCGGCGCGCTGACCTTGACATGGCCGGCGGCCACCGCGATCTGCGTGGCATTCTTGAACCACACCTTGTACTTCTGCGGCCCCAATCGCTCGGCTATCTTCGTTTGAATCGCTGTCGTGGTATCTATGCGGGGAACCAACACACACCGCTCCTGTTCTCGCCCTCGGCGAAAAAAGGGAGACTCCCGGCAAACAGTCAATGAGCGCGGATACAACCAGGAACGACAGACGGAATCAGGTTCCCTTCCCGTGAGTGAGGTCGGCACGGTCCTGCGATCAGAGCAACACTACCAACGCCCGAGTGGCGGAGAATTGATCGTCACTTCGCCCTTGATCATCATACTCCAAACCGCCTGCCGGTTGGCTACTTCCGCCTTCCTGGAACCGTCGCGTGGCTTCCACTCGCCACGGCTGTTGTCGTCGAACCAGGGCGTAACTTAATGATGACCTTTAATGAAATCAACACAAAAATCAGGCGATGTGCGAACCGCAACACCCGTGGAAATCGAGTTTTCGGCCACTGCGGAAGTTGCGCGTCCACAAAAAACTTATCCACGCGACGCCGCCTCATGTGTGGATAACCCGTGGGTAAGAACGCAAGTCTCGTCACCGCCGAACACAACCCTCAGATCACTTCCACAAGGAAGATCAGGCCTTCGAGCCGGATTCCATGGCCGGCAGCAGACGCATCCACACACTGCGACGCGAAGTCTCCCAAAAACCGAAGCGCCGGTACAACCGCTGGGCCGGCACGTTGCGGGCATCCACGGTCAGCGTCAGCACCGTCATGCCCGCGTCCCTAGCCCGACGCAACGCCTCGCGAAGCAACACCGTGCCATAACCTCCGTCCCGCCAAGAAGGTAGGACTCCCATGTACACCACTTCGTGAGCCCAACGCTCCGGAATCCGGCCCACCAGCACGACGCCCACCGGCTCATCGCCCGCCAAACCCACCAGCCAGGAGGAAGGATCGAACTCGCCAGCCGCCCGGTGACTCGCCAGAATATCCTCGATCGCCCGCACACCGCTCAGGGCCACACAATCCAGACTGCCAACGTACGTGCCTTCCACCACCCGCGAGAAAAGTTCGTGCGTCCCTGAACCGTAGGACACCCATCGCAACTCCGGTAACCCATTGGGCAGACGAATCGGTCGGCTGGTGTCGCAGTCCATGTAGATCAGCTCCGCCAACCAATCAAAACCCGACTCGCGGTACACCCCGGCCTCCAAGGCCGCGTCCGGAGACACCATCGCCTGCATCATCTGAACCCGGCGTTGCCCGGCCAAGCGGGCGGATTCGTTCAGCAAGCCCCGTATGGCATCCGAGGGCCGCAGATAACGCTCAAGCATCGGAATGAACACGCTGGACACCCGGCCAGGTGAGTCAATACACAGACAAGCGGAAACCATGCGGCCGCGATCCCGGGCCACCAGACAGGCGTCGAGCGAAAGACCCCGCCGGTCGGCGTAGCGGACCAGAGCGCTGATGTGCTCGTCCAGCTCTCCCGCCGACAGACCAGGGCGGTCCAGAAGAATGGCCAGTGCCGCGCGAGACTCCGCCCGATCAGTGGGTTGACTGACATCCATCCGCCGACTCCGGTAACCCTGCCGCCCCGACACCCCAAGACGAGGAGCCTCCCGCGGCGAAGTTTTGCTGCCACACTGACAATCATCGGGATCCGGGGTGATCCGCCAACGCACCGCGGGGTACTCGTGTGTCGTAACCGTCCACGTTCAGCTCGCTACGGGGCACAATGGCGATCGTCCAGGGGCTGGCGGGCTCAAGGCCGGTCGCCCGGTCCACCCCGGGGTGCAATGAACGCTCCTGAACGCGGATGCGGGTGCCCTCTTGCCATACCCGCACGATGGCGATGCCCAGCTCGCTGTTGGGCGTGGGCCCCAGGCCCGCGATCAAGACCATTTGCGTGCGGAAGTCGACCGGGATCTCGGCGATCGGGATTTGGGCGAGTGTGCGGGCATCCCGGGCCACGAGCCGGACACGACGGTTGAGACGTGAGTACAGGCCGCTCTTCTGCCACAGGATCGGCAAATCCTCCGCCACGTCGGCCTCGCGGGTGGCCGTGGGGCGGTGGGTTGTGCAGGCCGTGCCCGCGACCAGAAGGATCCCCACCATCCCGATGACAAGCAAAGCCGCCATCCTAGGCAGAGCCGTAACCCTAAGCGGAGCCGCGACCGCCAGGGAGCGGTTCCCCTCAGCGCGGCCCAGCGGAACCGCTTCCTCACCCTTGACATCGCTGCGCGAGGTGAAGGGCAGGCGAGCGCGGCTCTCATCGGACCGACCACTCTTCACGCATACTCTTGGCGGATTAGGGCTCATGCCCCGGCATGATAACGCAAACCGGGCGGTGTCCGCACGGGCGACCGGTGAAGCCGCACCATGCAGAGTGCATCCTGCGAACCGTGGCGGCTGGGGGGCAGGCACGCGCCGTCGCGTGCGACTGCTGTGTCAGCAGTGCCTCTCCCCCGAAAAACACTGCTCACAGAGCAGTGCCCACACGAATGAGGCCTGCCCCTCAACAGAAAACGCACCCCACCAGGCACGCGGGCCGGGCTATACCCAATGGAAACCCATGGCTACGGCCAGGTCGATCAACGTCTGGGGAAGCTCCACTTCGCCCGATCCGACCTGCTGAGCCAGGGCCGTGAGGTCCGACATGTTGGCTACGCCGTTGGCCTGCAAGAAGTCCACGATCACCTCAGCCTCTTCGTCCGACAAATCCCGGGCGGCCACCTCGGCGGGCAATGGCACGCCGATCATGCCCGCGATGGTCGTCAGGTTGTCAGCCACAACCTGCCATTCGTCGGCATTGAATTGGCCGATAGGGGGGTCCGCAGGATCCGAAAGGATTTTGGCGGCCACCGTCACCATGCTCCCACCACCCTGGTTGTTCGTTCGCTCCGGCGCGGGAGCCGGACAGCCCGATATCACCGCCAGCAGCAACGCGCAACCCATGCCCCGGTAGAAGAATGGCGAGAATCGCATAGCGGATCTCCTCTGTGGTTCGCACAACATATAGTGTCACATGACGCGGCCGGTCTCCGACCGCAAACGCACCAGCCTCCCGCTGTTACTTCGGCCAGAAAGCCAAGAAACATAAACGCCGCCGGAGCGCCTCGATTGCCTGGTTCAGCCTGCATGCAAGCGTCCGGGGAGGCGCTTTGCAGGCATGCCATGTTTGGCTTGATGGCTTGTTCGGTGATGGGCGGGAACCTATAGTTGGCGGGCCGAAAGGGGGGGGAAGCTGAAGGCCAAAGGTAGGGGGAGAGGGCAGGAAGCGACGGCGCAGAGATGAGTTGCGGGCATATGGTGTGAGTCAGATGGCATGAGTGAAGAGCTGTTGGATATCGTATTTGCCGCTCCGCACCCGGACGATCTGGAGATTGGCTGCGGCGGGACAATCGCGTCATTGGTAGATCAAGGGTACCGGGTGGGCATGGTTCACCTGACTAACGGCGAGCCGACGCCTCGAGGATCGGTCGAGGCCAGGCTGGCCGAGGCACAGACGGCGGCCAAGATCCTCGGTGCCCAGGTGTGCGAGATTCTTCCGCTGACCAATCGTGAGCTGATGGACACGCCAGCCGCCCGCTATGCGTTGGCGACCGTGCTGCGGCGCTACCGCCCGCGGATTCTGGTGGGCTTGGCTGGCCGCACCGTCTCCGCTTCCCCGGACCACTACCAAGCCCAGCTCATCACCGAGGCCGCCCGGTTCTACGCCCAACTGACCCGCTGGAACGACCGGTTCGGCGGGACGGAACCCTATCGCGTGGATCATCTGGTGTATCGGCCCATCCCGTCGGCGGCGGAGGCCCACCATTTCCCCGCCCAGTTCGTGGTCGACATCCAGAATACGCTCGACCGCAAGCTCGAAGCGGTCCGCTGCTACCAATCGCAGTTCTCCGGCGAGCGCTGGGAGGGGATCAAGCATTACATCCTCAGTGCCGCCGGCGTCGATGGCATGCGCTGCGGCTACCGATACGGCGAGCTGTACGCGTTGCCGCGCCCGCTCGGGATCAAGGACATGGTCGCCGCCCTGAGCCCCTGGGAAATCCCCACACCGATCGATCCCCCGCAGACGTGAGGTGGGGAAGGCGAAAGGCTGATGGGGAAAAACGGAAAGAGGCGACCGGGGCCGCGCAAGCATGACGTATACTTTCGCGGGGCAAACACACCATTCGGCTTGCCGCTTCGCGGCGTGAGCGCGTACGTCATCGCGGTCTACCGCCTGAAGGTTTCTGGACTTGCTGCTCACCGCACGCACAACCGGGAATGACGAACCGGTTGTCACCCCGGGATCGCCCGCGATCTTCCTTGCTCGCTGGTTCACTTAACACCTTGCTTCCAAGGCAGTATCTTTGCATCCTGAGACGTTCGGGTATCCGGACGCTGCTGGGGTCGATTCGACGGGCAGCAGGGCGAGTCACGAAACAGGCATGAGCAACCACACCCAACGCAGCTTGGTCCCTCTCCGCAAGCGATGCTGCGTAGGCGCACTGACGGCCTGTCTGCTGGGGGCGACGGGTTGCCTCTTGCCGATCAGCGAGGTTCTGCAGCAGCCGGCCGACCCCACCGTCCCGCTGACCCTGGTCGATGTCTCCCCGCGGCGCGAGGCTCTCACCGCCGATTGGCTGCCCGACCATGGCCGGCTGGACGACGCGACCCGCGGACGCCACGAGATCGCGGCCGCCGACTGGGTCGAGCTGCTGGCGGAGGACTTCGCCCGGGCGGGCTCAACGGCGGTGCCCGACTGGAACATGGTGAGTTTCCCATCGATTCGGCCGCTGGTGCTTGAGGGTCTGCACGCGATCGAGCTCCGCGGCCCGCCGGATATGCGGGAGGTATGCGGTATCGAGCGCGAGTTGGACGCCGCCCGGTTGGCCGGGGGCTACTTGCGGTTGGAGCTGCGGTTTACCTGCCGATCGGTGAAGCGGCACGACGCCCTGGAAGGCATGAACATCTCGCTTGTGGCGACGGACGCTTCGGGAGCCACCCGGCTGGTGTCGTTACCGCTGGCTGCGGGGGTATCGCCTGGATGGGAATGGCGGCGTTATGGGTTGCGGTGTCGGCCGGAGCTGCGACGCGTGAAGCTCTCCATCCTGGCGGAGCGACCCGGTGCGATGATCACCCTGGCGGAGCTTCGTGTGTCGGCGGCACGCATGCCGGGCGGGAGCGAGTCCATCGCCACCCCGGCGCCGGACGCCCCGGCCCGCCCGGTTGTTAACCTCATTAAAGACGGGAACTTCGAGACGGCCGCGACTCCCTTCCTGACGAGCGGCACGGGTCGCTGGCCGAACGGCGATCCGCTCACGGTACCTGTGAACTGGCGTTTTGCCGGTGAAGCGGCAGTCGGCTCGCAATCGCTGGTGCTGGATGTGCTGTCCGTATCGGCGGGGGTGATCTTCGGGCCGTTGGACCTGACGCGGCAGCCGGCCGGTCCGGCCGCCCAGCCAACCGAGTGGTTCCTGACGTTCCACAGCCGGTCGGCGCGGACGACGATGCTGACGGTGACGTTGCGGACGGCCACACGAACGCTGGGACAGGCGAGCTACCCACTGACCTCGGGTTGGCAGCGTTACACGGGTCGGCTGACCGCAGGCGCGACCACGTTCGCGGAGCATGCGGAGTTGGCCACGGCGGAGCTGGTGTTCTCATTCGCGGGCGATGGCGAGACCGAGGCGAACGCCTGCTGGCTGGACGCGGTGGCGTTGACAGACCGGCCGATCGCCCTGGACTACGTTGGTTCCTCGCCGGTGGAGCTTGGCTTGTTGGGCCCCGCCCGGGAGCCTGGAGATCTGAGCAACCTGGCCGACGCGGGCGAGGAAGTGCGGTTCGCCGTTCGGCTGGTGGCGGATCCGAGTTTGATTCGAGCGGCGATGATCGAGGGTGGTGCGACGTCCGCGCCGGAACCGGTCCGCGGCCAACCGGCCGGCCCGGTGGGTCATCTGGCAGTGGACGTGGTCGACGCGTGGGATCGCGTTGTGGCCACACGAACGCAGGTGGCGGTCCTGCCGGAGGGCGGCGTGCTGACCGAGCGTCTCAGCGCGAAGCTGCCACGAGGCTATTACCGCGTGCTGGCGACGCTCTGGGCCGGTCAGCCGGGCGAGTCGGCCATCGTCTCGCAAGCCACGTTGCCGCTTGCGGTGATCGCGATGTTCGATCCGGTACCCATGGGCAACCTTTTCGGGCTCACGGCTGCGGGGCTGAATGTCTCACGGTTCACGACGCATCTTGGCTCGGGCTGGCTGCGGGTCGACGTGTCGGCCGGCCGCCTGGGTCGTGGGGCACGGGATTGGGACTTCGCCGCCTGGCAGGTGTTCATGCAGGTCTGCGAGCACACGGGAGTCCAGGCGGTTGCGAGGCTCGATCTGCCACGTCGGCCGGAGGATCGTCTTCCCTTCGTCGAGCGTTGGTTGGCGAGTAGTGAGGTGCAGCCGTTCGGCCTGTCGGTGCCGGCGCCGGAGTCCGGGGCGTCAGGCGAGTTGGATTGGGTACGCCAAGTGCTGACGATTCAGGCGCCTGGTTGCCGATTGGTCTCCGATCTGTCGAGTTTGGCGAACCTGCCCGAGGGGCAAGCCGGTGCGGCCCCGGATTCGAGCGTGGTTTGGGGCATTCGCAGGCAATGGGATACACATCCTGAGGAGGCGGAGAGCTACCTGGATCGCGTTGGACGGCATCGCTCGCCGGGGGCCGCGGTGTGGGATCTGGGCGTGCCGGTGAGGCTGGATGGTCAACCGGTTCGGCGGTGGCGGGAGATGTCGGTCGGCGGTCTGCCGGGCGAGGCGGCGGATCTGTTGACCCTGTTGCCGGAACCGGAAGACCCGGTCCGGTCGGCATCCCGACTGGTTCGCGGTCTGTTGATTCGCACGTTGGCGGGTGCGCAGATGATCTGCAGCGAGGCGCTGGCCCTGGACCCGCCGCGGTCGATTCACGATGACGGGCACCAGCGGCTGCACGAGGCTGATCTGTCGCCCCGGCCGGCGCTGGTGGCGTTCGACCTGCTGGCGGAGTTGCTCAACGATGCCACGCTGCAACGTTGGATCGATGTCGAAGGTGGCGGTCGAATGCTCTATTTCGAGAAGGACAGCGGTGGGGCGGTAGCGGCGTTCTGGCGACCGTCGGGGATGTCCATGACAACCCTGGAGATGCTGCATGTGCCCTCGACGATTCAGACGCTCGATTGCCTGGGGAGTGTGGAGCCCGCCCGGTTTGCCGGCTCGTACCGGGTCCTCGAGGCCAACGAAATCGTGCGTTATCTCGTGGCTCCGCCCGAGCAGCGCGAGATTCTCCGGCAGGCGATGTCCACACTGCGGGCGGCTCTCGGCCCGCCGGAGGGGTGACTCGCACATTGACTTGGGAGCGCGCGGGGTTATGATCGGTGTCCGGGTTGAGAACCTTCATGGAGAGAATGAACATGCGCACACGAACCGCATGGACTGTCGGATTGGGATTGCTGGCCCTGGTGCTGGTAAGCGGATGCCAGGAGCAGCGGCAGGAACCGATCGCCCAGGCACCCGTTCAGGAACCCGTGCCCGAGCCGTTCCCGGAGAGTCAGGTTCCGGCGCCTGAGCCTCAGCCTGTTCGAGCAGAGACGCCGGCACCAGCTCCTCAGCCGGCACCGGCCGTGGATACCTCGCTGACTGAGGCCGAGGCCACCCAACCCCCGCCGCGCCAGCAGCCTCCGCAGAACTACGCACCGGCAGCGCCCCAGCGGGCGTCCCGGACCTACGTGGTCCAGAAGAACGACACTCTGCAGAAGATCTCGCAGAAGTACTACGGTACGACGAAAAACTGGCGGCGGATCTTCGACGCGAACCGCAAGGCCATCGGCAGCGATCCGAACAAGATCAAGCCGGGAACACGGCTGGTCATCCCCTGACGCGCCGTGATAATCGGCGGCGATATGCAGCGCCCGCTCTCTTGCGCTCGCGGTGCGGATGTGCCGGTTGCCGGTCGACGGTTGTGTTCCCGATCGACGGCGGTGCGTGGAGGATCCGCTCCTTGGCGGTCGCGGCTCTGTTTGACGCGCGTTTGAGCGTCTGTCGATTCGATAGCGTGGTGCGATCTGGGGCTGGCTGTGTCTTCTTCCCCCATCGACAGACCGATCCAATCTCCCCTCGATAAGCCGGTGCAGTTTGTGAGCGGGGTCGGGCCGTATCGAGCCCGCCTGCTCGGCGAACTGGGTGTCCAGACGGTCGGCGATCTGATCCAGCATTTTCCCTTCCGTTACGAAGACCAGGGTCCGCCGCAACGGATCGACACACTGCGGCTGGACGAGCCGGCCACCATCATCGGCGTGGTGGACCAAGTGCGCTGGCAGGGGGGCTTCGGGCGCCAGGTGAAGTCCACCCTGCGGGCCACGATCAGCGACGGCACGGGTCGCGCCCGGATCACCTGGTTTAACGCTCCGCACATGCGGCAGCGGTTGGAGCGCGGTCAGGTGGTGCGGCTGTACGGCAAGATCGGCGTGGAGAACGACCTGGCCCACATGGCCAACCCGCGGATCGAGTGGCTGGATCCGAAGGCGGACCCGGCCTCGTGGCACTTCGGTCGACTGGTGCCGGTCTATCGGGCGACGGCGAATCTGACCTCGGCGCAGATCGCCCGCATTGTGGATCACGTGCTCGACGAGGCGGTGACTGCGATCGAGGAGCCGCTACCGGCCGAGCTGTGTCGACAGCGCGGGCTGCCGCCTCGGGCGGAAGCGATCCGCATGCTGCATCGGCCGACCTCGCTGGAAGAGACCGAGCCCGCTCGCCGGCGACTGGCGTACGAAGAACTGCTGCTCATGCAACTGGCGATCTCGCTGCAACGGCGTTGGTCGGCGGCCCGGGCGCGGGCGCCGGAGTTGCCGCTCACCGAGAAAATCGACCAGCGCATTCGCTTGCGGTTTCCTTTCTCGCTGACCGCCGCCCAGAACCGGGTCATCCGCCAGATCGTCGCGGACCTGGCCAGGTCGCGGCCCATGGCCCGACTGCTCCAGGGCGACGTGGGCAGCGGTAAGACGGTGGTCGCCCTCTATGCCGCTCTGGTCACTGTCGCCAATCGCCACCAGTGCGCGATCCTGGCCCCGACGGAAGTGCTCGCCTCTCAGCACTATGCCAACATCGAGAAGTACCTGGCTGGCAGCCGGGTGCGCCGCGGATTGCTGACCGGCAGAACCACCAAGGCCGAGCGCCAACGGCTGCTGGCGGCGACGGCGGCGGGCGAGATTGATCTGCTGGTCGGCACGCAGGCGTTACTCGAACGAACGGTGCGTTTCGCCTCGCTCGGGCTGGTGGTCGTGGACGAGCAGCACAAGTTCGGCGTGGCCCAGCGGGCGACGCTCAAGGGCATCGGGCTCAAGAACAGCGAGGCGGGGGACTCGGTCACCGACTCGCGCACCTCGCGCGAACCCCACTATCTGGTGATGACCGCGACGCCCATTCCGCGGACGTTGTCCATGACCGTGTTCGGCGATCTGGACGTGTCCTCGATCGACGAGTTGCCGCCCGGCCGACAGCCCGTGCTCACACGACTGGTGGATGCCCGATCCGAAGCCCAGGCGTGGCTGGCTGTCCGTCGGCGCATCGCCGAAGGTGAGCAGGCGTACATCGTCTACCCGCTGGTAGAGGAGTCGGACAGTCTGGACCTCAAGGCGGCCACGGTCGAGATGGGTCATGTAGCCCACGACCTGTTGCCGGGCACGCGCGTCGGGCTGTTGCACGGGCGGATGAACAAGCAGGAGAAGCAGGCGGTCATGAAGTCGTTTGCCGCTCATCGACTTGATGTTTTGGTGTCGACCACGGTGATCGAGGTGGGCATCGACGTGCCCAACGCGACGGTGATGGTCGTGCAGCACGCGGAGCGATACGGGCTGTCCGCCCTGCACCAGTTGCGCGGGCGCGTCGGGCGCGGCCACAAGCCCTCGATCTGCCTGCTCATGGCCGACCGCATGGGCGACCTGGCCCGCAAACGGCTCAAGGTACTGTGCGGCACGAACGACGGGTTCCGGATCGCCGAGGAGGATCTGCGGTTGCGCGGCCCGGGTGAACTGCTGGGCACCCGGCAGCACGGCTTCCCCGAGTTTCGCGTCGCCAACCTGGTCGAGGATGCCGAGCTGCTGCTGCGGGCCCGCGACGACGCGGCCGAACTGGTGCGGCAGGATCCTCGACTGACCCGGCCCATCCACCAGCCCCTGCGGGCCGAGCTGCGCCGCCGTTTCCGCGACAAGGTGGCGTTCATGCAGGTCGGGTGATAAAGTGGAGAGCGGATGCTGAGAAGTGAGCTGCGAGAAGCAAGAGCGCAAGAGCCTGAGACGGTGGTTGCTCAGCCCATCCGTCGTTTGCCAACGTGATCCGTGGGTAGAAGGAAGAAGTGCCCACAGATAAATACAGATGGGGCGGCTGGAAGCGAGCTTCGCCGGGCTGTGCTCTCTGTGCCTGTGTGGCTTTGTGCCTGTGTGCCTGTGTGCCTTGACTCGTGAATGGTGACGGTTCGGGATTTGAGATTCGGAATCTGAGATTTCAGATTCGGAATCCGGGATCTCAGATTCGGGATTTGAGATTTGGGATTTGAGATCTGAGATTCGGGATTTGAGGGGTTCTATGCAGGGAATCGAAGACCTGAAATATGACGCCAACGGGCTCATCCCGGCCATCGTGCAGGATGCCGATACGGGTGAGGTCCTGATGATGGCCTACATGAACAAGAACAGCCTGGCGGACTCGATCCGCACCGGCAAGACGCACTTCTGGTCGCGGTCGCGGCAGAAGTATTGGATGAAGGGCGAGTCCAGCGGGCATACGCAGGACATCCAGGAGATCCTGATCGACTGCGACAAGGACACGCTGCTGATCAAGGCCAAGCAGCACGGGGCGGCATGCCACGAGGGCTACCGAAACTGCTTCTACCGGCGGCTGGACCCGGGCACAGGACAATGGTCGATCGTGGCGGAGAAACTGTTTGACCCGGCGGCCGTCTACGGAAAGAAGTAGGACGCCAGCGAGGGGCCGCGTTTTTCGGCCATGCCGGGTTTGCGATGCCCGTCGGGCAGGCTACGGGGGGGCGACCGTGAGGAAGCGGCCGGCTGAGTTGGACGCTTGGATCGCGGCCGAATGTCGCCTCGGGAGAAGCAACAAGCCGTGAACACACAGCTTAGACTCTCGCGCACGCCGCCTGCCAGCCGATGCAGTTGGTGGCTGTCGGCATTGAGCGGCACGATCGGGCTGGGGCTGGTCCTGGGCTTCGAAGAGCCGCCGGTCAGCGACGAGCATATCCGCCTGCTCCTGGCGTTCTCGCTGGGCACATTCGCCCTGAGCCGATTGCTGATGTTCGTGCCGCTGGCCGGCTCGGCGAAGCGATTCAAACGCTGGTGGCCTGATTTCCTGCTCCTGGCAGCGGCGGGAACCTGGTGGGCACTCGATCACACGCGCGAGCCGCTCATTCTCAAGCTGGGGGCCGGTTACTGCCTGCTGACCGCCGGCGCCGCCTGCGTGAGCAATGGCTTGCGCTTCCTGATCCACGGCGGGGCGATCGGCCGACCGTCGCACGCGGGGACGCGATTGCTGCTCGCGGCCATCGGGGCGTGCATCCTCGGTGGCGCGATTCTTTCGCTACCGGTCTGCTGGGGCAATAAGGACGCTCACCCCGCGGAGTGGGACAGTGCCTACCCGGCCTACAAGCTGGCCGTGCACACCCTCGACTGCACCTTCACCGCCGTCGCCGCCCTCACCGGGACGGCCCTCACACGGCAGGACATCGGCGCCGAGTTCGACCGGCCAGGCCAGATCGCCATCTTGGTACTCATGCAGATCGGTGGGTTGGCGGCACTGGTGATCGGCACCTGTGCCGGCTGGCGATTGCGGAATCTGGTGGGTTGGGAAGGTATCGACGACGACACTTCGCCGCGTGGCATGCGGCGATTGGTGATCTTCGCCGTCACCATCGCCTTGGTGCTCGAGATCATCGGGGCGGCTTTGTTGATCTCGCCGGGAGCCGGCACCGATGGCGACGCGTCCGCATGGTCGTGGGAGCGACTCTTCCCAGCCGCGTTCTACGCGGTCAGCGCCTTCTGCAACGCCGGCCTGACCCTTACCCCCGACAGCCTCATTCCCCACGGCGGGGCTCACGCGGTTTACGCGGCCATCTTACCGCTGATGATCCTCGGCGGCCTGGGCGGACCGGTGCTGTACGACCTGGCTCGCCGCGGCACCCGCTATCGCGGGCTGGGCATCGGCTACCTCTCGCGGCACACGGTCTACACCCTGCTGGCGGCCGGCGGACTGCTGACCGTCGGCACACTCACGATCCGCTTCATCGAGAACTCCACCGCGTATCAGCTTCGCTTCCCACGCGAAGATACGCCCGGCCGACTCATGCTGCCAACCACCGCCCCGGTGACTGCAACCCGGCACTCGCCGGAAACCACACAGCGGGCGGAGGCCCAGCGATTGGCAAGTATGCCCCCGGCCCAGCAATGGCTGGCGTCCGCGTTCCTGGCGACCTCGACGGGCGGCGGCGGGATGTGGACCGTGCGCATCGACGAGGCCTCGCTCTCGCCGGCGACGCGCACGGTGATGATGCTCGGCATGCTGATCGGCGGCGGTGTGGGCGGGACGGCCGGCGGTCTGAGAATCGCCATGCTGCTGTTGTTGTTATCCGCTCTCGTTTCGCCGGGCCGCACGCTGCGTGCCGGGGAGCTCTCGCCTCGGCAGATCGGCAGGCAGCAGGGCATGATCCTCGCGGCGGCGATCGCAGTGACGCTGTGCGGCCTGGCCGCCCTGTGCGCCCTCGTGCTGATCTACCGTGAGACCGGTTCGCCGCTGGTCTGCCTGTTCGAGGCAGTCAGCGCTACCTGCAATGTGGGGCTCTCCACAGGGCTGACGCAGCAGCTCTCCGTGCATGGCCGGGTGGCGGTCATGCTGGCCATGCTGCTCGGACGCGTACTACCGCTGGCCCTGCTCATGCGCTGCCTGTGGCTGCCGCTGCCCCCGAGCCCACAGGCCGACCGGGTCAGTCTGCGAGCCCGCGAGCAGCAGGTGCCCGAAGCCGCGGCCCCCCCTGCCGCCGCGGATAACCGCCCCAGCGACCTCGACGCTCCCATCCCACTCGAACCGGAGCGCTAGAACGATTCCCGACTCATCGTAGCGGTCGCCCCCTCCGCCTCAGCGGACAGGTTGTGCCGACCGGCCTGTTCTTCGCCAGGGCCAGGGCAACTTGTTGCTGTCGACGTCTGGACCCGTCCATCAACAAGTTGACTCGGTCCTTGGCAAGTCGCTCTCTCCGCCGCTGCTTTCGCGGACCTACCGCAGGATGGCCCGGCGGGTTGCCATCACCCTCGAACACGCGTACCATAAGAGGTGCCGCGTAAGGAACCTTTGAAGATCTCCCCTCGTCCACATTCCGGAGGCTTGCTATGCGTACACAAAAGACCATGCTTCGTATCGCCGGGTGGTTGCTTTGCACCGTCACCGCGGTCGCCGTCATGGGGGCCGACTGCACGTGGGTGCCGTTTCCGGTGATGAACACGGTCGACATCGAGTTGGTGAACGAGACCGAGTATCCGATCGAGCCGCGGCTGTTCGTCGATCCCCGCGCGGATCTGACCGTCTACGAGGATCTCATCCAGGAAGCCAACTGGGTGGTTGTGGATCCGCCGCTGGCTCCGGGCGAGGTAGCGACCTACACCTTCTACTGCGCCGACGCCGGCACCATCGCCTCAGACTACGCCATCATGCTGTTGTCCGACACGGAAGGGTACGAGAGCGACAACGGACCGTGGGTATGGTACGAGCACGATTACCTTTGCGGTGATACGATCAGCTTCATCTTCATCGATGAGTATGACATTGGCGGCGATTTCTTCACCCGCGTCGAGGTCAACGGCGAATTCGTGACCGACCAGTAAGCCACGCTCCGAGCCGTGGACGCAATCGCGAGCCGTGGACGCAAGTCCACGGGTCCCGCCCGCGATCCTGAGTCAACCGCCTGTCCGCGGGAGATCCGCCGCCAGACGGCGCAACAGCCTGAAATCGTAAATCCCCGTGGCGTGCCCGTCGCTCCACTCCAGTTGCAGCGCGTAGTTGCCGACGAGATGCCCGCCGGTCACCATCACCGGCGTGGTCTGTGAAGGTGATAGCACCGGCAAAAGCGTCCGTGACTGCTCCTCATACTCCGTTCGGCAAGCGGCACAGGGACAGTGGCGACGCAGAAACGCCGCGGGGTAGTCGTGGGTCACCCCATCGGCCCAGGTGATCCGCAGCACCTGCCGGGCCATCTCGATATCCAACCCCGTCGGCCGGCATTGCTCCGCGGTCAACGCTACATCATCAGACCTCTGCTCGGACATACAGAACCCCGGCTCGATCCACAGAAGAACACGACGATCCGCGGTCAAACCGCCGACCGGTTCACCTCTTCGCGACGAGATTCCCCGACCGACCGCCGCTCTTGCTCTCCAGCCGGACGTGGGTGATCTCCGCTGCCCGACTGACTGACTTGCACATATCGTAGACCGTCAGGGCAGCCACAGCCGCCGCGGTCAGGGCCTCCATCTCCACGCCGGTCCGGGCCTGCACACGCACCCGGGCCAGGATGGCCACGGCCTCGGGCGGTTCAGGCACCGCATCCACCTCGACCATACTGATCGGCAGCGGATGACACAGCGGCAGGAGGTCGGCGGTGCGCTTGGCGGCGGCGATACCGGCCACCCGGGCGACGGTGAGCACGTCCCCCTTGGGGATCCGGCCGGCCTGCAGCCGCCGCAGGGCATCCGCCCCGATGACCACCCGCGCACTGGCCGTCGCCTCCCGACGCGTCGAGCGTTTACCCCCCACGTCGATCATGCGGACCCCTCCGGTCCCCCCACGCCCTGTGTCTGCGGATCGCCTGACCGCCATGATGGCCTCTCCTCGATAGGTCCCCGGCCGCCCGCCGGCCTTGCCTGGACGGTATCATCTCCCGCCGCAAGATGCGACCCCCCTCTTGACCCGATGGTGCCCTGTGCTCTATGCTGATGGTGGACAGGTCACCAGGGTAAGTAGTCATTCGGCCGCAAGTTCCGGGTTTCAGGGTTCGACCGGCCGCCCAGGTGGCGTATGCTCTGCGCCAAAGCGCAAGTAAGGGCAGAATCTTGATCGGCATCGCACTCACGACGCGCACGACGGCTTGAGATGACACATCGCCGAGCTCATCAGCGATGTGTCCGCCATGCGTGACGTGAGTCCGGTGCCGATTCTTTTTGTAAGGATGGTTTCAGTTGAGATGCCCCGCGTAACCCTTCCTGACAGCAACGTTCTCGAAATGCCGGCCGGCTCGACCGTCGCCGACGTCGCCCAACGCATCGGGCCGCGTCTCGCTCAGGCAGCCATCGCCGGCAAGATCGATGATGAGATCGTGGACCTCGGCCGGCCTATCGACCGCGATTGCCGAATCGAGATCCTCACGCCCAAAGCGGATCACCCCGACAGCTTGTACGTGATGCGCCACAGTGCCGCCCACGTCATGGCCGAGGCCATCTGCTCGCTTTTCCCCTCGACCAAGCTGGTCTACGGCCCGCCGGTAGATAACGGTTTCTACTACGATATCGACCTCGACCGCCCGCTGACGCCGGACGACTTTCCGGCCATTGAGGCCCGCATGGCGGAGATCGTCAAGGCCGACCGGCCGTTCTCCCGCTATTGCGTCTCGCGCGACGAGGGCATGGCCCGGCTTCGCCAGGAGGGCAACCGCTACAAGGTGGACAACGCCGAGCGGGCCGACGGCGAATTGAGCTTCTACGTTACCGGCAACCGCCCGGGCGAGGACTTCGAGGATCTCTGCCGCGGGCCACATGTGCCCAGCACCGGCCGCATCGGGGCCTTCAAGGTCATGCAGGTCAGCGGGGCCTACTATCGCGGCGACCAGAACGACAAACAACTCCAGCGCGTCTACGGCACCGCCTGGCCAACACCCAAGGACCTCAAGAACTACCTCACGCAGCTCGAAGAGGCTCGCAAACGCGACCATCGCCGGATCGGCCAGGAACTCGGCCTGTTCACCATCGACCCGCTGGTCGGTAGCGGGCTGATCCTCTGGAAACCCAAGGGGGCCCGCGTCCGCTACGAGCTGGAAAGCTTCCTGAGGCAGGAGCTGGTCCGCTGCGGATACGAGATGGTCTACACCCCGCAGATCGGCAAGCTTGGTCTCTACCGCACCAGCGGGCACTTCCCCTACTACAAGGACAGTCAGTTCCCGCCGGTCTGGGAGAACGAGGCCGACAAGCAGTTCAACCTGCTCTGGGAAGAGCTGCGCAAGCTGTCCGCTGACGGCCCGGTGACGATCGACCGGCTGCCCGGCATGGATGACCTGCGCCAGGCTGATCCCGAGTTCCACAAGGAGCTGACCGAGGCGGCAGCCCACGGTCGCGACGCGGTTATTCGCCGGATCGAGAACCGGCTCGACGTGTCGGACGGCTACCTGCTCCGCCCGATGAACTGCCCGCACCACATTCGGATTTTCGCGTCCGAGCCGCACAGCTACCGCGACCTGCCGATCCGGCTGGCCGAGTTCGGCACGGTTTACCGCTACGAGCAAAGCGGCGAGCTGTCCGGGATGACCCGGGTCCGCGGGTTCACGCAGGATGATGCCCACATCTTCTGCCGGCCCGACCAGTTGCTGGCCGAGATCACCGGTTGCGTGCAGCTCACTCGCAAAGTCTTGGACCTGCTGAGCTTAGGCAATTATCGGGTACGGATTGGGCTGCGTGACCCGGCCAGCAACAAGTACGTCGGCAGCAACGAAAACTGGGCCCTGGCCGAGCAGGCGGTCCGTGAGGCGGTCCGCGCAAGCGGGATGAGCTTCACCGAGGAGACCGGCGAGGCGGCGTTCTACGGTCCGAAAATCGACTTCGTGGTCAAGGACTGCATCGAGCGGGAGTGGCAGTTAGGCACCGTTCAGGTCGATTATAATCTGCCGGAGCGGTTCGATCTGAGCTACATCGGCTCGGACAATACCCCGCACCGGCCGGTGATGATCCACCGGGCGCCGTTTGGCAGCCTGGAGCGGTTTGTGGGTATACTGATCGAGCACTTTGCTGGCTCGTTCCCGCTGTGGTTGGCCCCGGTGCAGGTGTATGTGGCCTCGATCAGCGAGAAGAGTGCCGCCCATGCGACCGCAGTCTGTAATCGGTTGCGAGCCGCGGGCTTGCGGGTGGAGTTGGACACCTCGGCGGAGAAGATCGGGCCGAAGAAGCACGCCGCGCGGCAACAGCGTATTCCCTACATCCTCGTGGTGGGGGAGAAGGAAGCGGCCGACGGCACGGTGAACGTGAACGACCGAACCGGGCGAACCATCGGCACAGAGCCACTCGAAGGCTTTGTGGCCCGGTGCGTTCGCGAGGTCGCTAACCGTGAACTGACGACCATGGAGCGGGGCGCGGGCTCGCAGGCCGCTGGAGCCCCCTCATCCGAATGAGGCGTAGTGTAGACGCCAGAAATGAGTGTGCCTGCATGGAAAGGATTGAGCCATCGCCGTGAATCATCGCTGTAACGAGCAGATCCGCATTTCGCCAGTCCGCGTGATCGACGAAAACAACGAGCAGCTCGGGGTCATGCCCACCGACGAGGCCATGTCTCGGGCACGATCGGCCGGTATGGATCTCGTCGAGATCGCACCCACCGAGCGTCCGCCCGTCTGCCGGATCATGGACTACGGCAAGTTCAAGTATGGCCAGAAGAGGCGCAAGCAGAAGAGCCGCGAGCAGAAGCTCAAGGAGATCCGCCTCCATCCGGACATCGGCGATCACGACCGGAACATCAAGCTCAACCAGGCGGTCGGCTTCATCGAGAAGGGCGACAAGGTCCAGTTCACCATGATCTTTCGCGGCCGCGAGCGGTTTCACCAGAACCTCGGCTTCGAGATGTTCAACAGCATTGTCGAGGGTTTGGGTGAGCGGGCCAAGGTAGAACGTCCGCCCCGCAGCGAAGGCCGTCGGCTGATTATGGTGATTGCCCCGGCCAAGAAGACGGCTACGGGATCGGGTGCCTCGAAGGAGGCTGGCCCGGCCTGATTCGCCAGCGAGGGGATCCCACGGGGGCTGTGACTCGCCGGGGCGTTCCATGCCCGCCGGCCGTCAGCCTGCCGGGACCATGGCCACTTGTTGCTGTTCGTCCCATACGTTTGGGCACATTCATCAGCAAGTTGACTCGGTCCGCGGTGGATCGGCACGCCCGCCGATTCTGTCACCGAATGCCGGTTCGCGGTCAAATGTTTGTGAGGTGGTGTTGCCCGCCTCGCATCGCTACACTTTGCGATCCAGGCAGGCAGTCGCCGAAGCCGGGGACATCGCCCACGGGATCGTCCTTACTGACCAGGCGAGTTGCGCGGAGCAAACAAGGGATTCAGGCATATACATTGAGGTAGAAATGGCAGACTTGGTACCAGCACATGGCGGCCTCGAACGGCCGGTGAATCGCACTGTCGCCCCCGATCGCCAGGCGGAGTTTTGCAGAGAGATCGCGACCCTGCCGGCCCTGCCGGTCAGCGACGCCGACCTCTCCAGCGTATATCGCATGGGCGACGGCGGCTTGAGCCCGCTCACCGGGCCGATGGTCAAGGCGGTCTATGACCAGGTCCTCAAGGACGTGAACATCGCCCACAACGGCGGCAAGTACGCGTGGTCCATCCCCATCTCGCTGCCGGTCGCCAAGGAGCAGGGCTCGGCTTTGCGTCCGGGCCAGAAGGTGCGGTTGACCAATTCCGCCGGCCGGGCCGTCGGCCGCCTGCGAGTCGACGACGTTTTCCCCTACGACAAGATGGCCTACCTTGAATCCGTCTACCAGACGAAGCGCACCGACCACCCGGGTGCTCGCATGGTGCTCGGCGACGAGCGCGAGATGCTGGTCGGCGGCGAAGTGGAGGTTCTGCCCCAGCCCAAGCATCCCGAGTACGGGCAATACGTCCTTCGGCCGGAAGAGACCCGGGCCCTGTTCGCCGAGCGCAAGTTCCAGCGCGTCGTGGCCTTCCAGACTCGTAACCCACTCCACCGGGCCCACGAATACGCCATGGTCTACGGCGTAGAAGTTCTCACTAGGCAAGGATTCTACGCGGGCGTGGTCCTCAATCCGCTGATCGGCGAGACCAAGTCCGACGACGTCGACGCCGCCACCCGCATGCGCACCTACCGGGCACTCCTTGACGAGCGGCAGCTCGGTCAGGGTGACAAGGACGAGGCTCTCTGGCAGAAGGCCGGGCATGACATCAACGACGTGGCCCTGCTGCTCGGGTTGGATATCAAGATGTTCTACGGCGGGCCGAAGGAGGCGATCATGCACGGCATTTACCGCCAGAACTTCGGATTCAGCGACATCATCATCGGCCGCAAGCACGCGGATGCTCCCTACGACGACGGCACGGACATCTGGGACCCGCTGGCCGCCCAGCGCATCTTCGACGAGCTGACCGGCGAGTTGCATATCAAGCCGGTGAAGGTGGGCTTCGCCGCGTACTACGAGGAGCTTGGCCGGGTCGGGCTGGTTGACGAGTGCAGCAAGAAGGGCTGGAAACCGATCCCGATCAGCGGCCGCGATGTGCGCGAGGCGCTCGGCGCCGGCCGGCTGCCTGATGCCCGGGTCATGCGCGAGTCCACCGCTCGCATCCTCATCGAGGCCGCCCGCAAGTAAGCCGGGCCAGGCTGGTTGCCCAGCAGAAGACCCGATTGTCGCACGACGTACAGTTGAAGGCCCCGGCGTTATCGCCAGGCCGTCCACACCGTGCTCTGTATCAGAATCGGGTTGGTTCTCGCTTGCGACACTCGATCCCGTGACAAAACCTGGGACTTTCGTCCCCGGCTCGGTTTGCGTTGCCGGTGATCGGTGATGACCGATCGCGGATCGTGAATCCGAATCCGTGATGACCCGGGGACTTGCGTCCCCGGCTCGCTCAGTGGTCAGTACTCAGCACCTCCCCGCTCAGCGTGCGGGCAAGGGCAGGCCGAGGCGTTGCATGACCTGCTTGAGGTCGGACCATGCCTTGTTCTTGTCGCTTGGCGTGCGGAGCAGGTAGGCGGGGTGGTAGGTGGGCATGAGCGGGGTCGGCTCGCCGACGGTGGGCGATCCGGAGACGTAGTAGTCGTGCCAATGGCCTCGCAGTTGGCCAATGGGCGTGGTGCTGCGCAGCAAGGTTTGCGAGGCCGGTTTGCCGAGGGCGACGATGACCTCCGGGCGGATGATCTGCAGTTGCTGGTCGAGGTAGGGCCAGCAGGTGGAGACCTCTTGCGGATGCGGGTCACGGTTGCCGGGCGGGCGGCACTTGACGATGTTGCAGATGAACACGTCATCGCGGGTCAGGCCCATGGCCTCGATCATACGGGTGAGTAGCTGGCCGGCCCGCCCGATAAAAGCGATCCCCTGGGCGTCCTCGTCGGCACCCGGCCCTTCGCCGACGAACACCAAGCGTGCGGCGGGGTTGCCCTGCCCGAAGACCGTTTGGGTTCGGGTTTTGTGCAATGGGCAGAGGGTGCATGTCTTGACTTGCTGTTCGTCGAGTTCCTTGAGGGCCTGTGCTCGGCGAGCGATCTCCGCGGCGGGAACCGGTTTGCCCTGCTTGCCGGGCTTCCTGACTCCTGAGGCACGGGCCAGCGAGAGCGGCACGGCACGCACGCCCAGGAGAAGGTCGATTTCGAGGGAACGGGCCAGGGCGGCACTGAGATTGTGATCGGGGGAGTTCGACATGCGGCTTTGTGTACCCCTGGCGGGCGAGCCCGTCAATCCCTGCCGGCGAGGCTCGCATCGGCTGGGCAAAACAGCTACAATACGGGACTGCTTGGCGGGCACACCCGGCGGGCACACCTGGACCGCCTCCCCACGGTCGCAGACAACGGAGGAACGATCGCATTATGGCAGTCGGTAACGGTAGAGACCTTTCCGCGGGCACCAAGGTTCGCGTCGAGCCGCCCATCCCGGTGCCGGAATGGTCGGAGTGGGACGATGACAAGGGCCGGGCTTCAACCCCGGTCAAGAAGCGCTTGCAGCAGATGTTCTTCAAGGGCGACCGCAAGGTGAACGCCGAGATCGTCTACATCGCCAAAGAGACCGAGCGCGACAAGCTCCGCCGACTCGGTCGGGTCAAGGTCCGCCTTCGCGACCCCAGCGGCGCATGCGTGGTGATCACCGCCGAAGCCGCGACCCTGACCAAGACTATATGAGCGAGTAGTAGCAGTTTCGCCGGTGGGGTTGCCAGCCGGCGTCGGTGATAAGCCGGCGGATCTCGTCTTCGCTGAGCCGGAAGGTCGTGCCGGCCGCGGAGACCACATTCTCTTCCATCATCACCGAACCCATGTCGTTCGCCCCGAAGAAGAGGGCGAGCTGGCCGATCTTCGGTCCTTGCGTGACCCAGCTAGCCTGAACGTTTGGCACGTTATCGAGGAACAACCGGGCCAGGGCCAGGGTGCGCAGATACTCATGGGCCCCGGCCAGGACAAGATGCTTGCCGTCGGGCGGGTCGGTGCAGTCGGCCGGTCGCTGGGGCATCCGGCCGAGGGGGGTGTTCTCCGGCTGGAAGGTCCAGCAGATGAAGGCGGTGAACCCGCCGGTCTCATCCTGCAGGTCGCGCACGCGGCGCAGGTGCTCGATCCGTTCGGGGATGGTCTCGATGTGCCCGAACATCATGGTGATGCTGGTGCGCATGCCGATCAGGTGGGCCTGCCGCATCACTTCGAGGTACTCGTCGGTGCGGGTCTTGCCGCGACTGATGATGTCGCGGACGCGATCGACGAGGATTTCCGCTCCGCCGCCGGGGATGGTGTCCAGCCCGGCGTCCCGCAACCGCAGCAGCACATCGCGGACGGGCATGTCGAACACTTGGTGGAACGCGAAGATCTCCGGCGGGCTGAAGGCGTGCACGTGGATGCGTGGAAAGTCGCGTTTGATGAACCGCAGCAGGTCGAGGTACCAGTCGAAGCCGAGGATCTCCGGCGGCACCAGCCCGCCCTGCATGAGGATCTGCGTACCGCCGATATCGAGCAGTTCCTGGATCTTGCGGCCGATCTCCTCGAAGCTCAGGACATAGCCGGGCGGCAGTCCGGGGCGGGAAGGCCCGCGGTCCGGTGGATCGGCCTTGAAGTTGCAGAAAATGCACTTGGCCGTGCACCAGTTGGCGTAGTTGATGTTGCGGTCCACGACGTAGGTGCGGTAGGGCTCGGGGTGCAGGAGTTGGGCGGCCTGGTGTGCCCGGCGGCCGAGTTCGTGGATCGAGCAGTCCTGGTAGAGGGCGAGGGCGTCGGCCTCGGTAAGCCGCGGCAAAGTCGGTTGGGTAGCCGGCGCGCGCGAAGGATCAGCGGTGACGCTCATGTGACCCGCTCCTCCGCACCCACGGCCAAGCCCTCCGCGGTGGCCAGGGAGATGAACCGCCGCATGCCCTCCACCGCCTCGGGGGTAAGTCGGAAGCTCAAGTTTTGGGTGAGGTACCGGACGGCCAAGTCGGCGGGCCAGCCGCGCAGTGGGCCGTGTTCTCTCGCGAGGTCGGCCGCTCGAGCGACGCCACGGTCGCGCGCTTCGTCCAGTCGTCGGCTCAGGGCGGCGTTGCCAGGCGCGCCCGCATTGGCCGCCCAGACGGCAAACACGAACGGCAACCCGGTCCACTGTTTCCACGCCAAGCCCAGATCCACCTCGTGATCGAAGCCCCGCGGCCGATCCGTCACCACCTTGTCGCCGATCAACAGCACGGAAGCGCACGCCTCCGCACAGGCAAGCTCCTGCAGGGGCAGGATCTGGATCAGTCGGCGGTACCAGTGCTGCCAAATGAGCCGGGCGAGCACCACGGAGGTGTGCGAGTCGCCGTCCACGTGCAAGGTCTCGAGGCGTTCGGGCGGCACACGGGAGAAGACGCGGACGGTCAGCGTCTCGCCGTCGCTGAGAATGCCCCCGGTCGAGATCCTTTCCCATCGCCCGCCGGATCGGGCCACATCGATCACCGGCACCAGGGCGGCATCGACTCGCCCGGTGCGCAGCAGCCTCGCCAGGGCCGACGGAACCGCGAAATGCAGCCCCATGTCGGCGTCTTGGTCCAGGCCCTCGATAAGCGGTCGCGAGTTCAGGAACGCGACCACGCCCAGCTTCACCTCGGCCTGTGGGTTCATCGTTGCATGGGTATCGCAGGTCATGGGGGAGATTATAGCTCGATGCCCCGCGGCATGCGCGTTGGGCGATCATTGGCACCCGTGCGTTCGCCCGGTAGACTGTCCGGGGCGACCAACGCGTGCGGTTTTCAGCCAACGAGCCGCGCGGGCTGAAGCCCGCGCGGCCTTTGGAACGCGATTGGAGCGACGCACACACACGGGCACCGCGCGGGCTGAAGCCCGCGGCTCTTTGAACGCTCGTTCAGCTTTCAGGAAGCGGTTTCATGCAACGAGGGATATCGAGTCTGGGATTGCTGCTGGTGGCGAGTTGCGGGTCGCTCATCGCGGGCTGCGGTTCGGCGGGAGGACGACTCGACCTGACCACCTATGACGAACAGGGAGCGCCGCAGCAGCATTATGCCGACTTTCGGCGAGTCTTCTACCGGCAAAGCCCCGGGGGTACGCTCGATCTCGTCTTGTGGGCCGACCGGCCCAGCAGCGTCGATCCCACACAGACCATCACCCAACTCGTGCACGTCAAGAGCTTCTGGAACCCGCGGCCGGGCACCACCTTCGTCGAGGCCACCCAGATCAACGCCCGCGTGCAGTATGCCATGCTCACCCCGCCGACCGGCGTCCGCTACGACGGGACCGCCTTCATCAGCTTCAATCTCGACAAGCACACCGGCTTGCTGACCGGGCAGTTCGAGTCGGGCTCGCTCTCGCCGCGATTCCGCATGGGCGACGCGATCGAGCCGTTCGGCCAAGCCCGCTTCACCGGCAGCTTCAGCGCGACGGAAAGCCCTCGCGACGTGGTGCAGGCGATCCAGAAGCTCGAAGGTCTGTTCAGCCAGCGAATTCAAAGCCCCGGCAACTGAACGCGCGGACATCGGCCCGCGACCGGGGTGCACGCCCTGGCCATCGGATGGAGTCGCGGGTGGTAGTTCGCCCCATCAGCGGTCGCGCCCTGTGACAGCGGTTCACCAAACGACGTAGCGGTCGCCCCCTGCGGCGACCGGCGTGTTCTTTGCGAATTCGCCGGCCACGCAGAGGGCGACCGCTACGATGAGTCGTGACGCGCCCTTGCGGACGGTTGTCTACTTCTCTGCGGCCTGGCGCAGCTTGGCGGCCTTGTCGGTCTTCTCCCAGGTGAAGCCCGGGCCGGTCCGGCCGAAATGCCCGTTGCGGGCGGTCTCGCGGTAGATCGGCCGCAGGAGCTTCAGGTGGCGGATGATCCCCTCGGGATCGAGCGGGAATTGGTCGCGGATGAGCTTGGTGATGCGGGCCTCGTCGATCCGGGCCGTGCCGAAGGTATCGACGTGCACGCTCACGGGGTCGGCGACACCGATGGCGTAGGCGAGCTGCACTTCGCACTGATCGGCGAGTCGGGCGGCCACGATGTTCTTGGCGATGTAGCGGGCCATGTACGCGGCCGAGCGGTCGACCTTACTGGGGTCCTTGCCGCTGAACGCGCCGCCGCCGTGGCGACCGCGTCCGCCGTAGGTATCCACGATGATCTTGCGCCCGGTGAGTCCGGAGTCGCCGTGCGGCCCGCCGACCACAAACCGGCCGGTCGGGTTGATGTGGAAGCGGATGCGGTTGGACCACAGGTCGGCCCGCTCGGCCTGCACGACCGGGCGGATGACCTTATCGATGATCTGCTTGCGGGCCGCGTCGGACATATTGCCCGTACGGTCGAGCACATCCTCGGTGTGCTGGGTCGAGATGACGATGGTGTCCAGGCGGCAGGGCACGCCGTCGATGTTGTACTCCACGGTGACCTGGCTCTTGCTGTCGGGGCGGAGCCACTTGAGTTGGCCCTGCTCGCGGACGGTGGTGAGCCGTTCGACCAGCCGGTGGGCCAGATGGATGGGCAGCGGCATCAGAACCTTGGTCTCGCGGCAGGCGAAGCCGAACATCAGGCCCTGGTCGCCGGCCCCCTGCGCCTTGCCTTTGCGGCGCGTGACGCCCTGGCTGATGTCCGCCGATTGCGAATGCAGCGCCCGGATGACCGCGCAGCTCCGGTAGTCGAACCCGGTGGCGGGGTCGTCGTACCCGATCTCGCGGACGGTCTGGCGGGCGGTCTGCTCGGCATCGGCGAGGGCCAGGTTGGCGGCGGTGTTGTGCACCGTGACTTCGCCGGCTATCGCGATCAGGCCCGTGGTGACCATCGTCTCGGCCGCGACGCGGGCGTGCGGGTCATGCTTGAGCAGGCTGTCCAGGATCGCGTCCGAGATCTGGTCGCAGACTTTATCCGGATGGCCCTGGGAAACGGACTCGGACGTGAACAGATACGTATGATTACGGTTGGTCTTGGCCAAGGTTGTGCCTTTCATGCTCAAAGGGAACACAGTATCGCCGGCTCGCACCCATGTATCACCGGCCAACAAGGGGCCAGTATAGTAAGGACTTGCTTGCTTTTTGGCAAGGGTAGCCGCCCAGGCCTTTGCGGGCTCGGGTGCATCCGCCGTTCAGTGGCAAGTTGCCAAAGGCGAAGTATCGAGGGTGGCATGGGTCGGTGCTCCGACCCGTGGCCAAATGCGGACAGCCACTGGTCTGGGTACAGACCAGTGCCACCCAGTGCCCCTGAAATTCGGATGCACCCTGCGGGCTCGCGGGTGGCCTGTCACCTTACATTCTGCGAACCGTTCGCGAGCGACACAGCCCCAGCCAAGCTGTGGGCCCATGGCGCCCCGGTTGCGGCCAGGGGGGTTGTGTGCGCGACGCTCGTCAGCCATGATGCGGTCACAGTCTTCGCCAGTGACTGGAGGCTTCTGGAAAGAGCTGGTCGGCCTTGGCGGGGCCCCATGTGCCGGCCTCGTAGTTGGGGAACGACGGTGGTTCGGAAGCGGACCAGGCATCGAGCAGCGGGGAAATGAGCTGCCACGAGTAGTCCACCTCATCGGCGCCGGTGAACAGCGTGGCGTCGCCGAGCATCGCGTCGAGCAGCAGCCGCTCGTAGGCCTCGGGCGAGTCGCCGCCGAAACTGCTGCCGTAGCGGAAGTCCATTCGCACCGGCTGGAGCTTCATGCGCATGCCCGGCACCTTGGCCTCGAAGGACAGCGAGATACCCTCGTCCGGCTGCACGCGGAGCACGAGCTGGTTGGGGGCCTGGGGCAGCTGCTCGGCGCTGGCGAACATAGCCTTGGGAGGCGAGCGGAACTGGATGGCGATCTCGGTGAGCCGCTTGGGCAGCCGTTTGCCCGTGCGGAGATAGAAGGGCACGCCCGACCATCGCCAGGTATCGACGTACAGCCGCAAGGCGGCGTAGGTCTCGGTTCGGGAGTCAGCCGCGACTTCCTCTTCCTGGCGATACCCTTTCATGGGCTGGCGGGCGAAGGTGCCGGGCCCATACTGCCCGCGGACCCACGCTCCCGTCGCCCCCGGGCCGACCAGCGGTTGAATAGCCCGCACCACCTTGAGCTTCTCGTCACGGATCGCCCGGGCGTCGATGGCCCCCGGCGGCTCCATGGCCACCAGCGACAGAAGCTGCATCATGTGGTTCTGCACCATGTCGCGGGTCGCGCCGGCGGTGTCGTAGTACTGCCCTCTCCGGCCCTCCATACCCACGCGCTCGGCGACGGTGATCTGCACGTGGTCCACGTAGCGGCGGTTCCAGACGGGCTCGAAGATGGCGTTGGCGAAGCGCAGGGCGAGGATGTTCTGCACCGTTTCCTTGCCCAGGTAATGGTCGATGCGGAAGATCTGCGACTCGTCGAAGGCCGCATGGAGTCGGCGGTTCAGTTCGCGGGCGCTGGCCAGATCGGTTCCGAAGGGTTTCTCCACCACCAGTCGTGACCAGGCCGACTCGTGCGGAGCCGTCACCAGGCTCGCCGCGTGCAGATGGCCCGCTACCGGGGCGAAATACTCCGGCGCCGTCGCCAGGTAGTAGAGGCGATGGCCCGGTGTCTGCCGGCGGGCGGCCAGGGTATCGAGCCGCTCGCGCAAGGCGGCATAGTCCGCCTCTTCGTCGAAGCGCACGCGTTGATAGAAGACGTTGCGAGCGAAATCGCGCCACACCTCGGGCAGCACGGGCTTGTGCCGCGAGTGCTCGCTCACCGCGGCGTGCATCTCCTCGCGGAACTGGTCATCCGACCAGTCGCGTCGGGCGGCGCCCACGATGGTGAAGCCCGCTGGCAAGAAACCCTGCCGCGCCAGATTGTACAAGGCCGGTACCAGCTTGCGCTGCGTCAGGTCGCCCGTCGCTCCAAACAGCACCACGCAGCAAGGCTGCGGCACCGCGGCCGGCGGAAGATCCTGACGCAAAGGATTCATGGTTTCCATAAGTCGATATCCGACACAGTCGCAGTCCAACGATCCAGCCTCCACGGGGACGCATATGCGAAGCCGGCTCAGGCATCAGAGCCGCGCCCGTCAGGAAGCGGTTCTGGGTTTCCAGCGTAACCGCTCCCTGACGGTCGCGGCTCTGCTTGGCGGTCGCGGCTCGGCGCCCCAGGCGGGATCGACCACCTGCCACTTGCCCGCCGACCGCAGCAGCATACCGCGTCGGCTCGCCCGGATCACGCCCGGCCGGCCCCCCAGAAAACCGCCGCCTCCCCATCGTGATCCAAGCGTCGGCAACCCCCGATGCACACCCGCGGCCGAAGGTCCATCCCCGCCACTGACGCACCGCGACTTGTTCACCGGCACGCATCGGCGTTGATCGCCATCCACTCGCCACGGCGAAGCCGAGCGGGGCCGGATCGGCGGTTCAACTCCTCGCTTCCTTGCCGAGTTCGCGATCGCGTGGGTATGATGCCTGCATATCGCCTCTGGGCAGTTCGTCGGCCCATGCTGCGTCGAGACGGCTCACCGGACCGGACCGTGAGTATTCCAGTACCGGCGACCCCTTCACCCTCTTGGAGCAATACCATGAAGCGCAAGTCTTTCGCGTGGACGCTTCCGAATGCCATTGAGCGACGGCTTGGCGATTCGAGCTACGGCCGGCAGCGCGCGATCTTCGAGGCGGGCCATCTGCTGCTCATTCTGCACGCTCCGCCGGGCCCGGATGACTCGACCCGCGATTTCCGCGTCTTTCTTCGGACACCCGATGGCAAGTACCAGTACAACGGGGTGGTCGAGGGTGAACAGCACCTGCGGCGCCTGCTGGCCGACTACCGGGCTCGCTGCGATAAGCTGGAGGAGGCCTACCAGGACGCACACACTCCCGAGGAGCTCTTCGAGATCATCGAGTCGGTCTCGCCGGTCAAGCGATCCGCGGGAAACCTGCGCGACGCTCTCCAGGAAGCCCGCGACTACGTCCCGGATGACCCGCTGCTGATCGCCATGCGCGACGAGGGCTACGAGGTAGCCCGCAACCTCGAGATTCTTCTGGGCGACGTGCGCGGGGCGCTTGATTTCCGCATCGCCCGCAACACCGAGATGCAGGTCGCCCGAGCGACCGACATGGCCACGTCGCAGCACAAATTGAACATCTTGGCGGCCATCACCTTCCCATCGATGGCGATTGCGACGGTGCTGGGCATGAATTTGCGGCACGGCTTCGAGAATGCGTCGCCCTTCGTTTTCTACCTTGTGTTTGCGGCCGGTTTGGGTGTGGGGCTGGTGGTCAGATCCTGGGTGCTCGACGACGGAAAGCGGATAGCCGATGAAGTCCGGTCGCGAAAGGGCAGGGACTTGTGACGCGGCACATCAGAATACAGATCGACCTGCCGCTCGGGACGCAGATGAGTCTACCGCGCAGAGCGCAGATCGAGCCGCGCAGAACGCACATTGAGCCGCCTCCGCAAGGAGGCGGGTATTCTTCGCAACGTCCTCTCAAACCCGTGGACTGGCGTCCACGGCTCGAATCAGTGTCCACGGCTCGAACGGGCGTCTCCGGGTCGGACCGCGGACCGCCACGCGACCCACGGCGGGGAGTTTCTCATCGGCGGGGGAGCGGGTAGGATATCCACCCGGGAGCGACCGCAAGGGCCCGTGGGGGGCAACGCGGAGAGTCGCCCGCCAACCCGACCCGTAAGGCGGGGTGGACATGTTTTCTCGTTAGAACAGGAGCTAATCCCATGGTGCAGCTCGTCGCTCGTCGCGATTTCCTCAAGAAGACCGCCGTGGCCGCGGGCCTTCTCTCACTGTCCGGTGGTTCCACGGTTGGCGAGACAACCACGAAGCCTAGGCGGATCTCGCCCAACGAGAAGCTGAATCTCGGGATCATCGGTGTCGGCAACCGCGGCGAGGCCAACACCAACCAGGTTCTCAGCGAGAACATCGTGGCCCTGTGCGACATCGACGCCCAGATCCTCGGCAAGGCCTCTGAGAAGTACCCCCAGGCCAAGACCTACAAGGATTGGCGGGAGTTGCTCGATCAGAACGACATCGATGCCGTCGTCATCAGTGCCGCCGACCACGTGCACGCGCTGGCCTCGGTGAAGGCCATGCGGCTGGGCAAGCACGTCTACTGCGAAAAGCCGCTGGGTCACTCGGTATACGAAGCCCGCGTAGTCCGCGAGACGTACCTGGGCTGCAAGGGCAAGGTCGCCACGCAGATGGGCACCCAGATCCACTCGACGGAGAACTATCGCCGCGTCGTCGAACTCGTCCGTTGTGGGGCCATCGGGCCGGTGCGCGAAGCCCACGTATGGTGTGGCCGCAAAGGCCCCGGCGGCGACCTGCCGGAGGGCAGCCATCCCGTACCGGAACACCTGTCCTGGGATCTTTGGCTTGGGCCGGCCCCGTATCGGCCCTACCACCCGCACTACATCCACGCCCCCGATTCCGCCAAGGGCAACCTGACCTGGAACCGCTACTGGGATTTCGGCAACGGGACCCTTGGCGACATGGGCAGCCACCTGATCGACCTGCCCTTCTGGGCGCTCGATCTGCGTCACCCGACGACCGTCGAGGCGACCGGCTCGCCGGTCAACCCGCATACCAATCCGATGTGGCTCATCGCGACGTGGGAGCACCCGGCACGGGGCGACATGCCCCCCGTCAAGCTCACCTGGTACGACGCGGACAAGCGTCCCGAGTCGCTCCTGGGTATCGACCTGACGCAGTGGAACATCGGCGTGCTGTTCATCGGTGACGAGGGCCGGCTGCTGGCCGACTACGGCAAGCACATCCTGCTGCCCAACAAAGACTACCGCGGCTTCAAGCCGCCCACGATGCAAATTCCGCCGTCGCCCGGCCACTACGAGGAATGGCTGCTGGGGTGCAAGACGGGCTCGCCGACGCTGTGCAACTTCGACTACTCGGGCCTGTTGATCGAGAACAACCTGCTGGGCAACGTCGCTTATCGCGTCGGCCGCAAGATCGAATGGGACGCCGCGAATCTCAAGGCGGTCGGCTGCCCCGAGGCGGATAAGTTCATCCGTCGCGAGTACCGGGCGGGCTGGACGCTTTGAGCTGACGGCGCAAAGCGGTTGTTGTCAGGCGATGATGGACGAATAGCCGGCCGAACGCGCTCGGCGTGCGAGTGCGGCGATTCGGCCCAATATGCGACCCTGCGCACCCTCTCAGAGAGGCCGCGGCTAGCGAACGTCCTAGGCCATATACCTGCTACCGGAGGCACTGACCATGGGAAAGATCATGATCGGGCTGAACGCGGAGTTCTCGCGGCACAGCGACAAGCCTTTCTCCTGGGCCGCGAAAGAGGCGGCGAAGATGGGCTACGAGTACATCGAGCCCATGATCCACTTCGGCCGAGAGCTGATGAGCGAGGCGGGGTACTATCACACGGTTTCGATTTTTGATGATCCGTATGTAATGAAGGAACTCTGCCGGGAGGTGGGCCTCAAGATCAGCGGGTTGCAGGCCCACGGCCCCCTGGGCAGGCCGGAGGTGCACGGGGAGTACCTCAAAATGGCCGTTCGCGTGGCCGCGGAGGTGGGGGCGCCGGTGGTGAACACCGACGAAGGCATCAAGGCCCCGTGGACCACCGAGGCCGAGGACATGGTGCTGATCCGCTACACGCTTCGCGAGGCGGCGTTCATTGCCGAGCGGCGGGGCGTGCTGATCGGGCTTGAGGACCACGCCCAGTACTCCAAGACCCCCGAGGGTCTCGACAAGCTGCACGGGCTGGTGGATTCGCCCGCGATCGGCATCAACTTCGATACCGGCAACGCGTATCTGGCGGGGCAGGATGTGTACCCGTGGCTTGAACGCGTGGCGAGCCGGCTGGTGCATCTGCACGCGAAGGATATCTCCGTCGAGCATTCCGAGGCCGAGCGGGGCAAGGTGACGGGGACGCCGGTCGGATGTGCGTGCGGCGACGGCGTGCTCGACTGGGCGAAGATCGTCGCGATCGTGAAGAAGAAGTGCCCGCGCGACATCGTCTTCAGCGTCGAGTGCGGCACGCCCGAGCAGGCGGCACGGAGCCTCGAACATCTCCGCAAGCTGGTGTAGCCGCCAGGATGACAGGATTGAGCATTGAAAGCTCGGTCGACAAGTTGTGCCCGAATCGTTCGATCCTTTTTGCCGGGCCTGGTGATCCTGTCCGGCTCGGCGGTGGTGTGCCTCGGGGCTGAACCTCCGCCGGCGCCGAGTCGGGCCGAGATCGAGGCGGTGCTGCACGCCGCGGCCAGGGTCGAGACCGGTCTGCCCAAACAGCTCAACATGGTGCTGCTCGCGGATGTCAAGGACCATGGACCCGGCGAACATGACTACCCGCTCTGGCAGAAGCGCTGGTCGTTGCTGCTGGGTGGCAGCACGCGGTCCGATGAGCAGCAGGCGAACCTGTACGGCCCGCCGATCGGCGACCCCGAGGTATCCAAGGGGGCGCAGCGTGTGACGGTCACGTCCGCATGGCATTGGCCGACCGATGAGCAGTTCGAGTCGGCGAACGTCATCGTCGCGTTCTGCTACCTGCGGTGGACAACGGAGCGCATCGAGCGGATGCGCAGCTACCTGCATCGCGGGGGCGGTCTGGTGGTGGTGCACCCTGCGAGCTGGACGCTGCCTAAGGGCACGGCCGAGGTGGCGGAGCTTCTGGGTATCGGGGGCTATGAGTTCTACCGGCACGGGCCGGTCGACGTGCAAATCACCGCCCCCGAGCATCCGATCTGCCTGGGGCTGCCGGCCCGCATTCGGCTTCACGACGAGACCTACTGGCCGCCCGACCCGGCGATGGAGCCCGGCAAGGTGACCGTGCTGGCGGTCTCGCAGGAAAAGGTTTCACCGCAGTCAGAGCAAACTGCACCGCAGCCGGTCTTGTGGACCTACCCGTGCGGCAAGGGGCGGGTCTTCGGCTGCCAGCCCGGCCACTACCATTGGACCTTCGACGACCCGTACTATCGCATCATCCTGCTGCGCGGCATCGCCTGGGCGGCCCAGGATTCGCCATACCGGTTCGACGAACTGGCCCTGCGGGACGCGCGAACAAATGACTCGGACTGACCGACGAGCGGCAGCAGGCCGGGGACTTCGTCACAAGGCTTGCCGGTTCCGCCGCCATGGCGGCCGGATCGGTCGGCAAACCGCGTTCAGCATGACAGCGCTGGCTGGGCTTTCTGGTAGCGGCCGCCCCCTGTGGCGGCCGGCGCCTGAAGATCTATCGCCGTCCAGCGGCCGCCACAAAGCGGCGCTGTCATGTTAAGATCGGGCGGCTCGGCGACAATACGTGGCCCGATCCGCGAACTGAGAGGTGGCTCTATGGGGTCGCAGACATCAGTACAGGAAATGCCTCTTCATTGCAGGCTTCTCTTAAGCCTGCTTTCGCTTGCCGTTGGCACGGCTGTCTGGCTGCCCTCGCTGCGTTTTGTGTTTCGGCCGGGCCGGGATCAGTTCCGCAGCGAAGTCGACGTCGCCCCGATGGCTCGGGAATTGGCCCGCCGGCACGTCGACCTCTGGATGCAGCCGGAGGGCGGTACAGCCGACATCGACGTGATGCGGATCAACAACCCCGAGTGGGATTTCATGGGACGGACTTTCCTGGTCCTGTCCCTAGCCAACATGTGCCTTCACGAACCTGAATTGCGGCATACGTACTTGCCGGTCATCGATCGGATCATCGAGGACACGGATCGCATCGCCCAAACCAAGGGCATTGAGTACTTCCTTCTCCGCTACGCCACTGAGTCTCAGTTTGTGCAGCAGCCGGTGCGAAGCATCTTCGTGGACGGCGAGCTGGCTTTGATGATGGGTGCCCGGCGATTTCTGGCCGAGCACGAGCGATTCCGCGAGCGGATGCGGGAGTTGGTGCATATCACCGCCGACCGCATGGCCGTCGGCCCCGTGCTCTCGTGCGAGAGCTATCCCAACGAGTGCTGGATCTTCTGCAATACCGTCGCGTTGGCCGCGATCAAGATGCACGAAATCCTCGACGGTGAGGACCATGGGCAACTGCTGCGCGACTGGGTCGCGACGGCCCAGCGAAAGCTGGTGCACAAGGAGACGGGGCTCCTGTGTTCATCCTACACCTACGACGGCCAGATGCTGGATGGCCCGGAGGGCTCGACGCTCTGGACGGCCGCCCATTGCCTGCAGATCGTGGACGAGGCCTTTGCGGAGGACCAGTATCGTCGGGCCAAGAGCGAGATCGCCCATCAGTATCTGGGGTTCGGCTGGGCCGGCGAATGGCCGAGCTCATGGCTCGGGCCGATGGACGTGGACTCCGGGCCGGTCATTCCGATTCTCGACGTCGGCGCGGGATCCAGCGGTCAGGCGTTCGTCGCCGCGGCGTCGTTCGGCGACACGGAGTACTACCGGTCCCTGGCGACGACGCTGATGTTCGCGGGCTTCCCGCAGGTTCGCGACGGGCGAATGCGCTTCTGCGCCAGCAATCAGGTCGGCGACGCGGTGCTTCTGTACTCCACTGTGGCCGGGCCGCTCTGGGGGCTGATCCGCGAGCGAAGCCGAGGAGGGGCGATGCGATGATGGACAGGCCGCGAAGGTGGTATCGGCAGATGCGGGCGATGAAATGGTTCTGCCCCGGATCATTTGTGTTGTGCGCTATGGTCTGTGCGGCTGTCTATGTGGTGCTGTACCTGCTCGGCTGGCGGGAGAGCACCAGCGTCCTCTGCGGAACTCTGCCGGAGGACCGGACCGCCCAAACCATTCAGGCCTTCCAGGCCACGATGTACGTGATCTTCTACATGGGCACAGCGGTTGTCGCGCCCATCCTGGTCATCGCGGCCATCGTCTTCCAGGCGATCGTCCGGCTATGGAAAGGGCAGGGCAATGCGGCCATCGACGCTACCGTGACCGTTCACGAAGTTGACCTGGAGTTGGACGGCAACTGTCGCGGTAACGCCAACAATGTTGAATAGCACCGCGCGGGCTCGCGCTTGCCTTATCGGCGTTCATCCGCGTTCACTCGTTGCGGCGCACCAAGGCGGAGCCGGATCGGCGGTTGGTCAACACTCTGGATTGTGATCGATGACGATGCAGCGACATCTCGATCACCATCCGAGCCATCGGCAGACGTGCGCGCAGATCATTACTGCGAGAAGCCCTGAGCCAAAGCCAACGAGCGGGATCAGGCAGCGCACCAGGGTCAGCCGCCAACCGGATACCGCCCGAATGCTGACGGCCTGTGCCAGACACCCACCCCACCACAGGAGAACAACCAGGCAGTAGTACGTGATCGCCGATCCCATGTGGACCGGGGGGTTGAATGTGCCCTGGATCTTCATTGCCAGAACGCTCAAGGGCCACGCGCCGGCGGCCGGGATCAGGAAGCTGCTGAAGTAGGCCACAAAAACCCACCATGACCGGGCGAAGCGATAGGCACTCCAGGGCGGGGCGATTCGGTACGGGAGCATCGTCGCCAGGAGAACCGCGAGCAGCGACTCGCAGATGATCGAGAACACGAACAGCACTAACACCATCACAACCATGCGCTGGGTGCCTTCGATCACCCATCCTGGTATCAGGACGAGGATTGCCGCGACACGGACCAGCAGCCAGTAGGCCACGACCGACCGTCCATGGAAACTCCACGGCATGACCGTCGCGAACTGGACCGGTCGAAACCATACCATCCAGCAGGTGCGGACGAAGCGAATGAGGATGCTGTCCTCGGCGGGATCGTCCCATGCCGGAACCGGAAATGGCGCGCCGCCGAGAACACGGTCCATCAGCTCCGGAACGAAGGGGGTATTGCACTCCGGACAGCGGTCCTCGGTCAGGCCGGTGAGGTTGTACTCACAGTTGAGGCACCGCAGACCGGTATCCCCAATGGCGGACTGAGGCTGGGCACCGGGAGTGGTGAG
>Ga0123329_1000137_pt1 | contig 69537 bp, 56 predicted proteins | sample BioC12SIPDNA_FD_89703 | JGI IMG/M metagenome (GOLD analysis project Ga0123329, IMG submission 89703) | Anaerobic biogas reactor microbial communites from Washington, USA - Biogas_R1_B C12 SIP DNA | ecosystem: Engineered > Bioreactor > Anaerobic > Unclassified | place: Washington, USA | collected...
CACGCCTTATTGCGGAGGTAGACAGCATCATCGCCAACTTAGTGGCAACGGACGAATTGCAGAGGATGAATCATCGCTGGCTCGGCGGTGAGGAATGACTACGCCGACCCCTACAGTTGGCGCGAACGAGGGCGGCGCCGCGTTGGTTTGGGCACGACGACAGGCCACCATGGGAGACTATCGCGCGCTGCTGGCGCTCGAGCTCGCGAGTTGGTCGATCAACTTTCCTGGAGAGCCCTTCTCTGAGAGTGCTTTCCGTTATTCGCTCGAAGCTGGCCTGCGGTACCACCGTATGTATGTCTATGAACATGATGGACAACTCATAGGTTGGCTTTGGCTCGACTTTAACAGCTCCTGGGACGCAGTGCACATCCGGCATGTTCAGGTGGCGGAGCCTTTTTGGGGGCGGGGCGGTGGAGCGTCGTTGCTCAGAGACGCCATCAAAGAGTCTCGTGAGGCGGGGCGCACGGCCATCACGCTCAACGTGACCAAGGCGAACCTGCGGGCAATGCACCTGTACCGGGCCGCGGGGTTTGTGCTTGATCAGGACAATGGCGATCGTCAACGGATGCGTCTGGAGCTGAACACCGATGACTAGCCCTCAGAGCGCCGCAGCAGCTCTTGCGTCACGGTGTAGTTCTCGCCTCGGAATGTGATGGTATCGCCCAACTGCACCTTTTTGCTGCGACGCGTTTCGACAACGCCGTTGAGCAGCACCTGGCCGCCCTGGATGAGGTGCTTGGCCTCACCGCCAGACTGAACCAGAGAGAGCAGCTTCAAGCACTGATCGAAGCGGATGGGCTCTTGCATCATGGGTCTCCTTCTCGCTAGGCTATGGCTATGCTAGCGCAGCTCTGGGTGGCCAGGCAAGCGACCCATGTGGCGTCATGGTCTTGCGAATGGTGGGTCAGATTGACATCTTTGCCGTGCCATGGTATTATCGAAAGGTTATGAGCCGAGCAAGCGCTTGGCCATAGAAGCAAAGATGCGGCGGTAGCGTCTCTGGGCTAGGGCGCATGATGCGCTGAGAGACGTCCGTCGCTTTTATGTGCCCAGGGCCCGGGCCTTGGCGCAGACTATTGTTGGGGGTTCCACTAGACATGGGTAATGACATCGACAAGCTACGCAATATAGGCATCATTGCGCACATCGACGCGGGCAAAACGACGACCACTGAGCGAATCTTGCTCCATACGGGGCAGATCCATCGGCTGGGCAATGTCGACGACGGCAACACCGTGACCGATTTCATGGCTCAAGAGCGAGAGCGCGGCATCACTATCCAATCCGCAGCTGTGACGTGCAACTGGCGTGGACACCAGATCAACGTCATCGACACGCCTGGGCATATCGACTTTACGTCCGAGGTTCAGCGGGCGTTGCGTGTGCTCGATGGCGGTGTGGTGGTTTTTGATGGGGTGGCCGGCGTAGAGCCGCAGTCTGAGACAGTGTGGCGTCAGGCCGATCGCTATGGCGTGCCAAGAATTGCGTTCGCCAACAAGATCGACCGCGTCGGCGCCGATCTCGATCGTACGGTGGCGATGATGCGTAAGCGTCTCAACGCCAATCCCGTGGTTCTGCAGATGCCCATCGGTACTGACGCCAACTTCCAGGGCACGATCGATCTGTTGGAGATGAAGGCGCTGTACTATTCGCAGGACGGCACGTTCGAGGTGCGCGAGATTCCTGCTACGTTGCTCGCTGAGTCAGAGCGGCGCCGTGAGGCGATGATCGAAGCCATTGCGGATGTCGACGATGATACCGCTTTAGCCTACCTGGAGGGGCATGAGCTGGACAGCGACACGCTTAGGGGAACTCTGCGTCGGCTAACCATTCAGGGCCAGGCAGTGCCGGTGCTGTGTGGCTCGTCGCTCAAGAACGTCGGCGTGCAGCCAGTGCTCGACGCGATTGTGGCCTATCTTCCTTCGCCACGTGATGTGGAGCCCATGACAGCCGAGACGCTCCAAAGCGGCGAGCGTGTCGAGTGCCCGCCAGACTCACACGCACCGGCCGCGGCTCTCATCTTTAAGATCATGACTGATCCGTATGTGGGCAAGGTCTCGTTCCTGCGGGTCTACTCGGGCACCATTCGACGGGGAGACTCGATCTATAACAGCTCCACCGGCCGGCGTGAGCGGGTTGGCCGCTTGGTGCGCATGTACGCCGACCGACGCGATGAGATCGACGAGCTTTCTGCTGGTGACATTGGCGCCGTATTGGCTTTCCGCGAGGCCAAGACGGGCCAGACGCTGTGCGATGCAGACTATCCCGTTGTCCTTGAGCAGATATCGTTCCCCACGCCGGTGATCGAGATCGCGATTCACCCCAAAGACCAGGGTGCCGCGGAAAAGCTCTCGGTGGCCCTGCAGCGCCTCTCAGAAGAGGACCCGACGCTCTATGTACGAACCAACGAGCAGACTGAGGAGACGACCATCGCCGGCATGGGCGAGTTGCACCTCGAGGTCGCCGTTGATCGTCTGCGTCGTGAGTTTGGCGTCGAAGCCGTTGTGGGGGCGCCGCAGGTTGCCTACTGCGAGACGCTAACGCGCCCAGTGCGTGTCGAGGGGAGGCTGGTCAAGCAGTCAGGGGGACGCGGGCAGTTCGCCGTTGTAGTCCTCGATGTCGAGCCGCTGTCTGAGGGCTCAGGTTTTAGCTTTGAGAACAAGATTGTCGGCGGGTCGGTGCCCAAGGAGTACATCCCAGCCGTCGAAAAGGGCATCCTCGATGCTCTGCAAGAGGGCCCGTTCGCCAAACAGCCGGTGGTCGACATCAAGGTCTCTCTTGTAGACGGCAAGTATCACGAAGTCGACTCGAACGAGCGCGCCTTTTTCATGGCGGGTGCTTTCGCCCTGCGCGAGGCGATCATGAAGGGTGGACCGGTGCTGCTTGAGCCGATCATGCGGGTTGAGGTGACGGCGCCGCAAGAGTATACCGGCGAGATCATCGGCGACCTCTCATCGCGCGCTGCCACAGTGAGCGGTATCGATTCGCGCGGAGCGGGCGTACAGAGCATTACGGCCAACGTGCCGCTGGCGCGCATGTTTGGCTATGCCACTACGCTGCGCTCGAACACGCAAGGGCGTGGCACCTTTAGTATGGAGTTCTCGCACTATCAGCCTACCAATGAAGAGACTGCGCGCCAGGTGCGGGCCAACGTGGCCTGATCTGGCCGGGGCTGACGAGCAAACAGGGGAGGCGCTTTCGCCTCCCCTGTGTCTTGTGTGCCTGTCGCAGGCATCACATTGTCTGCACGGCTAGGTAGCGATCTGCTCTGCCAGCACCTGGCGCAAAAAGCTCCCTGTGTGTGAGCTCGTGATCATTGCCACCTCTTCGGGCGAGCCCTCGGCGATGACCACCCCTCCCTCGTCGCCGCCTTCGGGGCCCATGTCAATGATCCAGTCAGCAGTCTTGATTACATCCAGGTTGTGCTCGATGACCAGCACGGTGTTGCCTGCGTCTGTCAGTCGGTGCAACACGTCCAACAAGTGCTGGATGTCGGCAAAGTGCAGTCCAGTGGTGGGCTCATCTAGAATGTACAGTGTGTCGCCGGTAGACTGGCGAGCGAGCTCTTTGGCGAGCTTGACGCGCTGTGCCTCGCCCCCCGAGAGTGTTGTGGCGCTCTGCCCCAACTTGACATAGCCCAACCCCACATCCGACAGTGTCTGCAAGATGCGGCTGATCCTGGGGATCGCCCCGAAGAAGCCCAAGGCCTGATCTACGTCCATGTCGAGCACGTCGGCGATGCTCTTGCCCTTCCAACGGATCTGCAGCGTCTCGCGGTTGAACCGCATGCCTCGGCATACGCTGCAGGTGACCCACACGTCGGGCAAAAAGTGCATCTCGACGCGCCGCAGACCGTAGCCCTGGCAGGCCTCACAGCGACCGCCCTTGACGTTGAATGAGAAGCGGCCCGGGCCATAGCCCCTGGCGCGTGCCTCACCGGTTCTGGCAAAGAGCTCGCGGATCGCGCCCATAGCATCGACATAGGTGGCCGGGTTCGAGCGGGGCGTACGCCCGATGGGGGATTGGGTGATGCTGATCACTTTGTCGACATGTTCGAGCCCCTCGATGCAGCGGTGCTTCCCAACCGGTATCTGGCTGCGATGCAGGTGGTGGGCCAGGGCGGGATAGAGTGTCTGAGACACCAGCGAGGATTTGCCGCTGCCCGAGACGCCGGTAATGCACGTCAGCAGCCCCAGCGGAAACCGTACGTCGATATCACGCAGGTTATGCTGGGCCGCCCCACGGATAGTCAACCACTGCGAGTTGGGCGATCGTCGCTGGCTCGTCGGAGACGACACTCGCAGTTCGTGGCGCAAATACTGGCCCGTGAGCGATACAGGATTGGACGCTACCTGCTCAGGGGTGCCGGCGGCCACCAGTCTGCCGCCCTGGGCGCCCGCGCCTGGTCCCAGATCGATGAGATAGTCGGCCGAGCGCATCGTCTCTTCATCGTGCTCGACCACAACGACGGTGTTGCCCAGGTCTCGCAGCTGCTGCAGCGTGTCGAGCAGGCGGCGATTGTCGCGCTGGTGCAGCCCGATGCTGGGCTCATCGAGGATGTAGAGCACGCCCACCAGGCCGCACCCTATCTGGCTGGCGAGACGGATGCGCTGCCCTTCGCCGCCTGACAGGGTGGGGGCAGGGCGATCCAGCGTCAGATAGTGCAGGCCCACGTTCAGCAAGAACTCCAGCCGCGCTTTGATCTCTTTGAGCACCTCGGCTGCGATCTGCTGCTGCTCCTCGTTGAGCACCGTCGCACCGCTCTGCGCGTCCATCAATTGTGCGACCCAGTCTAGCGCGCGCAGAATGCTCCATGAAGTTACCTCAATCAGCGTGTGCCCACCCACAGTGACGGCCGCGCTCTCGGGACGCAGCCTGTGCCCATGGCAGGTCGAGCAGGGCAACTCGCTCATGAACTGTTCGTACCAGCGCTTCATGCCCTCAGACTGGGTCTGGCGATAGCGCCGGCGCACGGCGTTGTATTCGCCCTCAAAGATGTCATGATACTCACCGTGCGAACGGCGGTTCTCCCACGTAAACGCCACCTCGATGCCACCGTATAGCAGCGCCTCTTGGCACGCCTCTGGCAGATGCTCCCAGGGCGTGTCCATGTCGGCGCCAAAGTGCTTGGTGATCTGCTCGGCGGCCATGTACATCCCTGTGCCGCGCTTTTTCCGCAGCTCGCCCCATGGGCGCATGCCGCCATCGTTGAGCGATAGCTCGCCGACGACAAACAGCGCGGGATCGAATTCGCGCCGAGTGCCTAGACCGTTGCACTCGGGGCACATCCCCAAGGGCGAGTTAAAGCTGAACATCGCGGGGCCCAAACGGGGAAAGCTGATGCCGCAATGAGGGCAGGCGTTCTGATCCGACAGCATCCACTCGGTGTCATCACCACGGTCGACGATGACGATGCCCTCGCCAGCTTGGAGCGCCGTCTCGACCGAGTCTGCCAGTCGCGCCACAAAGTCATCGCGCGTGGCAGCGTCGTCTGGCACCGTCAGTCGGTCGATGACTAGCTCGATGTTGTGCCGTTGGTTCTTGTCGAGCTTGGGGTATGCCTCGAGCTCGTAGACTTGGCCGTCGATGCGAGCACGAGCATAGCCTTGTGTCTTGGCATCGCTGAGCACATCATGAAAGGCCCCCTTGCGGTTGCGCGCCAGAGGGGCCAGCAACTGCAGACGCTGCCCAGGCGCGAGCGCTGCCACTTGGGCGACGATCTCTTGCGTCGACTGCGCGCTGACCTCGCGGCCGCACTGCGGGCAGTGAGGCGTCCCCACACGTGCATAGAGCACTCGCAAATAGTCATAGATCTCAGTCACGGTGGCCACCGTCGAGCGTGGGTTACGGCTCGTGGCCTTTTGCTCGATGGCGATAGCGGGGCTCAATCCGCCGATATAGTCGACCTTGGGTTTTTCCATCTGGGCGATGAACTGACGAGCATAGGCCGAGAGGGATTCGACATAGCGTCTCTGGCCCTCGGCATAGAGTGTGTCAAAGGCCAAAGATGACTTGCCGCTGCCCGATACGCCGGTGATCACAACCAGCCGGTTTCGCGGAATGCTAACGTCGAGGTCTTGCAGGTTGTGCTCGCGAGCACCGCGAATAGTGATGCAGTCGGGGTCCATCATGCCTCGCAAGGGGATAGAATGTTTGTTCTCATTCTAGCACCACTCTGTGTCTACAGCAAGGCATTGCTTGCGGCAAAGCTCAGCCGCGCATACCATCTACCCGAACGACTGACAGGGAGGCGAGAGATCATGGGACAGCCAGCCAACTTGCGACCGGTTCCCTTAAAGCAGGTGGGTATCGAGGGTGGTTTCTGGGCCCAGCGGCTCGAGGTGAACCGCCGCGTTACCATTCCCCTCGAGTACCAGCGCTGCAGCGAGACAGGTCGGATCGACGCGCTCAAGCTTGAGTGGAGACCGGGGGATCCGAATCCCCCACATATCTTCTGGGACTCGGACGTAGCCAAATGGATTGAAGCTGCGGCCTACAGCCTGACCAAGGTGCCCGACAGCGAGCTCGAGTCTCTGGTTGACAGTGTCGTCGATCTCATGGCCGCGGCGCAGGGAGACGATGGCTACCTCAATTCGCACTATCAGGTAGTCGAACCCGACAACCGCTGGACGAACCTGCGAGATCGGCACGAGCTCTACTGCGCCGGGCACCTGATCGAAGCGGCCGTCGCCTACTACCAGGCCACGGGCAAAGACCGTTTTCTTGGTATCATGAGGCGCTACGCCGATTACATTGACAACGTGTTTGGCCCTGCGCCTGGTCGAAAACGCGGCTATCCTGGGCATGAAGAGATCGAACTGGCGCTGGTCAAATTGTATCAGGTCACAGGCGAAGAGCGCTATCTGGCTTTGAGCAAGTTCTTTATCGACGAGCGCGGCACGCTGCCTCACTACTATGATATTGAGGCTGAGGCCCGCGGCGAGGATCCGGTCAAGGACTATCATGGCGGTGGCTATGACTATTGTCAGGCTCATCTCCCCGTGCGCGAGCAGACTACGGCTGAAGGCCACGCTGTGCGCGCCATGTATCTCTACTCGGGCATGGCCGATGTGGCCCGCGAGACGGGCGATGCGTCGCTGTATGAAGCCTGCAAGACGCTGTGGCACAATGTGACTCAGCGGCGCATGTACGTCACCGGCGGCATCGGCTCGCTGAGCTGGGGCGAGCGGTTTACCGTGGACTATGATCTGCCCAACGAGGTGGCCTATGCCGAGACCTGCGCATCCATCGGGCTCGTGCTCTGGGCGCATCGCATGTTGCAGATCGAGCCCAGGGGTGTCTATGCCGATGTGATGGAACGTGCGCTGTACAATGGCACCATCAGCGGGGTTTCTCTGGCTGGCGACCGCTTCTTTTACTCGAACCCGTTGTTGATGGACTGGGAGCATCAGCAGTACCGCCCCGATCTGCGCTACCGCACCGATCTGACGCCACAGCGCAAGGAATGGTACGACTGTTCGTGCTGCCCGATGAACATTGCGCGCCTGATCGCTTCACTGGGGCAGTACATCTATGGGCAGACTGCGGACGCCGTCTATGTGCACCTCTACGCCCAGAGCACCGCAGAGCTCGCCGTGGCAGGGCGGCGCATCGCGCTATCTCAGGCCACGGCCTACCCGTGGAAGGGCGACGTAACGTTGAGTCTTCAAGCCGACGGGCCGGCAGACTGGACGTTAGCGCTGCGCTACCCGGGTTGGTGCCGTGATATGCAGATCAGCGTCAACGGCCGCGAGGTGGCCATCGAGCCTCTACTGAGCGACGGCTATGTGCTCTTGCGCCGCACGTGGCAGAGCGGCGACACGGTGGTTCTCTCGTTGGCTATGCCAGTCGAGCGTTTGCGTGCGCACCCTCTATCGCGTGAAACGGTTGGCAAGGTAGCGCTCCAGCGTGGTCCTGTCGTTTACTGTTTTGAAGAGGTGGATAACGGCAAAGCGCTGTATGGCCTGTTGCTGCCGCGAGATGCCGCTTTGCACGTAGACTGGGATGCCGAGCTGGCCGGTGGGGTGGTGACCATCACCGGAGAAGGGCTGCGTGAGAGCACGGCTGCCTGGGGTGATGAGCTGTATCGAACTGACGCACCGGGCACCGAGCCCGTGCTTCTCAAAGCCGTGCCCTACTTTGCCTGGGCCAACCGGACACCTGGCGAGATGGCCGTCTGGACGCGCGAGTGCTGAGGCCCGATACGCGGCTATCCATAAGGAGCAGCATCATGACCAAAGCGGCGTTTTTTACCCGCGATCAGTTGTACGACTGGCGCAAGCGGCTCGACTACTCTGGCGAGCAGCTGCGCGAGATTGCTTTCCCGCTCGGTGGCATCGGCACAGGCTGCGTGTCGCTTACTGGTAGGGGCAGTCTCGTCGACTGGGAGATCTACAATCGACCCAACAAGGGCAGTCTGTTGCCTTACACCTTCTTTGCGCTCTGGGCCCAACCCGAGGGTGGTGAGGGGGTGACGCGCGTGCTGCAGGGCCCGCCAGTGCCGCCGTACAGCGGCTCTGGCCGCACCCATTTCGGCGGCGTTGGCTTTGGCGTCACGCGGTTGGATGGCTCAGGTCTGCCGCATATGCGTCAGGTGCGCTTCAGGGGCGAGTTTCCGTTCGCCTGGGTGTCGTTTAGCGATCCCGCCATGCCGGTCGAGGTCGAGCTCGAGGCCTATAGCCCGTTCATCCCCATGAACGCCGACGACTCGGGGCTGCCCATCGCCGTGCTGACCTATCGCTTGACCAACCGCACAGAGCTCCCAACGGCCGTCACTGTGGCAGGCAACCTGCTCAATCCCGTCGGTTTTGGCGGCACGGGTGATCCCTCGCCCGCGGCAGGCCGTGACAATGGTCTGGGCGGCAACGTCAACCGTCAGGTGACATCGCAAGGGCTCCGCACGCTGCTGCTGACCAACCCAACGGTGCCCGAGGACTCGCCGCGATTTGGCACGCTGGCGCTATCTACCACCTGTGAACCGGGCTTTTGCCAGACGCATTGGCTCCGCGGTGCCTGGTATGACATGATGCACGACTATTGGGACCACTTGAGCACCACCGGAGCTCTGCCTGAGCGCGAATACGGACCTTCGGCGCTCGGGCTGAGCGACGTAGGCACGCTCGGCGCTCAGGGCATGTTGGCGCCTGGCGAGACGCGGGCCGTGACGTTTCTCATCACGTGGCACTGGCCCAATATGGCCAAGTACTGGGAGGGCGATGGTGCTTGCTCGCCGGACGGGCAGCCGCCCGCATGGCGCAACTACTACGCTTCGCAATGGAGCGATGCCCTCGACGTGGCGCGCTACTATGCGACCAATGCCGAACGTCTGCATGATGAGACCATGCGCTTCCACGATACCCTGTTCGCGTCCGATCTGCCCAGCTATGTCCTCGATGCTGTCTCGAGCCAGGCATCCATCCTGCACAGCCCTACGGTGCTGCGGCTGGAGGATGGCACGTTTTACGGCTGGGAGGGCTGCCATGGCGATGCAGGCTGCTGCGAGGGCAGCTGCACCCATGTTTGGAACTATGCTCAGACGGTGGCCTTTCTGTTCCCCGATCTGGAGCGCTCGCTGCGCGAGGCCGACTATCGCTACAACATGCGCCCAGACGGCCGCATGGGCTTTCGGCTACAGCTGCCGCTCGGCAGCCCCCCGTGGGAGTTTCACGCCGCTGCCGACGGGCAAATGGGCGGCATCATGAAGGTCTATCGCGACTGGCGCCTGTGTGGTGACGATGCCTGGCTGCGACGACTGTGGCCTGACGTCAAGCGCGCTCTGGAGTATGCCTGGCAGCAGTGGGACCCCAACCGCGATGGCGTGATGGAGGGTGTTCAACATAACACCTACGATATCGAATTCGTTGGGCCCAACACGATGATGGGCACGTTCTACCTCGGGGCGCTCAAAGCTGGGGCTGAAATGGCGCTTCACCTCGGCCATAAGGCGGACGCGGTCGAGTATGAGCGTGTCTATGAGAGGGGCAGGGCGCGCATCGAGCGCGAGCTGTTCAATGGCGAGTACTATGTGCAAAAGTACGATCCTGCTGACGCACCCAAGTATCAGTATGGCGAGGGCTGCCTGGCGGATCAGGTCATCGGTCAGTGGTTTGCCCATCTGGCGGGCCTGGGCTACCTGCTCAGCCCCGTGCAGATGAAGAGTGCTATCAAGGCAGTGTTTGAGTGCAACTGGCGCACTGACTTTTGGGAACACGCCAACCCCCAACGGATCTATGTCCTCAATGATGAGCAAGGGCTGCTGTTGTGCACTTGGCCAAAGGGGGGCCGCCCGGCGTTGCCCTTTGTGTACTCGGATGAAGTGTGGTGCGGCATCGAGTACCAGGTCGCCGCCCATCTAATCTATGAGGGCTTTGTCGAACAAGGGCTGGCGATCGTCAGAGGTATGCGAGCACGACACGACGGCGCCAGACGCAATCCCTGGAACGAGTTCGAGTGCGGCAGCCATTATGCCCGCTCGCTGGCGTCGTGGTCGTTGGTGACGGCCCTCAGCGGCGCGCAGTACGGGCCCGGCTGGTTGTCGTTTGCGCCTCGCGTCGAGCGCGAGGGAGGGGTGGCCTGCTTTTGGTCGGTCGATGGAGCATGGGGACTCTATCGTCAGGGGCCGCAAGGCGTGCGCCTCGAGGTGGCCTATGGCGAGCTGAGGCTCGAGCGTTTAGGTGTTCCAGCCGGGCGGCTGCCCGTTGAGGCTCTTGCGAGGAAGGGTTCAGAAGTGGTCACGTGCGAATTGGCGGCCGAGGGCGACACCGTCTGGGCATACTTTGCGCCAGGGGTGCGTCTTGCCGCGGGAGAGTGCGTCGAGTTGACCTCTATGCCCGCTTGACACGTTGGAGGCGTCTCTTTACCATCGTGGACGTATAGCTGAAAGCCAAAAAAGGAGGACGCAATGTATAACTTGGGCACCGCTGTCATCGGCACTGGCTTTATCGGCCCGGTGCACATCGAAGCACTGCGCCGCATCGGGGCCAACGTGGTGGGCATCGCTGACGTGGATACGGCCAAGGCCGAGCAGGTGGCCTCGTTCTGGGGCCTCGCCAAGACCTACAAGACGCTCGACGAGGTGCTGGCCGATGACGACGTGCAGGTGGTGCACCTGTGCACGCCGAACTTTTTGCACTATGCGATGGCCAAGTCGGCGTTGCTGGCAGATCGCCACGTCGTCTGTGAAAAGCCGCTGGCCATGAACTCCAGAGAGACCGCCGAGTTGATGGAACTCGCCGAAAAGACCGGCCTGGGCGCCATGGTCGACTATAACCTGCGCTACTATCCGCTCTCCATCGAAGCCCGCGACATGGTGCAGCGCGGTGATGTGGGCAAGGTGTTTTCGGTGTGTGGCAGCTATGTACAAGACTGGCTGTTCTACGATACGGACTATAACTGGCGCGTCGTGTCCAAAGAGGGCGGGCAGTCTCGGGCCATCGCCGATATCGGCACCCACTGGATCGACCTGGTACACGCCATCACGGGCCTCAACATCGAGGCGGTCTGTGCCGATCTCAAGATCGTTCATCCTGTGCGCAAGCGCCCCACCGGCGAGGTCGAGACGTTCAGTGGCAAAGTGACGCAGGTCGTGCCCACCGAGGACGTCGAGATCAATACAGAGGACTATGGCTGCGTGATGATCCGCTTTGAAGGCGGCGCGGTTGGATGCCTTTGGGTCTCACAGGTGACCGCCGGGCGCAAGAACTGCCTGCGCTATGAGATTGCCGGCTCAAAGCTGGCGCTGGCCTTTGACTCTGAGAGCCCCAACCAGCTGTGGATCGGCCGCCGTGACAAGCCTAACGAGGTGTTGTTGCGCGACCCGGGGCTGGTGTCTGAGGCAGCGCGCCAGGCGATCACTTATCCGGGCGGGCATAACGAGGGCTTTCCTGACACGATGAAGCAGGCCTTCAAGTCGTTCTACGACTATGTAAGCGCCGGTGACATGTCGGCTCCGCGCCCCTTCCCCACATTTGCCGATGGACACCGTGAGGTAGCCGTTTGCGAGGCGATCTTGCGGAGTAGCCGTGAGGGCGGTTGGGTCAAGCTGTAGGGCATAGACAACACAGCGGCTATTGAGAGGGCGGCCCATCAGCCGCCCTCTGTCTACTCTACAGACCGAGCTCAGTTCGTCGTGCGCGCAGCATGGCGGCCTCAGCGAGCATCTCGGCGCCTGTCCGGCGGCGCCGACGGTGGCTGTCAATCAGCCGGTCATACCAGGCGCCGGGGCGTTCCAGGTCGCGAGGGCGCCGTGGGATCGCGTGCACGTGAAGGTGACCAACCGTTTGACCCGCCGAAGCGCCGTCTTGCAGCGAGATGTCGATGCCATCGGCTTTGTATATGGTCATCAAGAGCAGTGCGGTACGCTGGGTTGCAGCGAACAGGTCTCGGCATTCGCCTTCGCTGAGATCAGCGAGTCGCGATACGTGTCGCTTTGGCACCACCAGGCTATGGCCGAGCACAATGGGCGCCAGGTTGACGATGGCAAGACAGCCATAGGCTTCGAAAAAGGCTATGCCATCTAGCGAGGCCGCACAGAACGGGCAGTTGTCGACCATGAGCCTCTTCTAGCGCACCTTGATGGTGACGTACGCGCTCATGCCCCAACGCAGCGTGCTGACGTCAGCATCTTGGAGCGAGATGATGACCTGATAGACAGTGTCACCCCGACGGTCGCCGGCAATGGTGCCGATTCGCTCGACGATGCCATCCAGCTCGCGGCCACCCAGCGCATCGACGCTGACTGTGGCCGGCTGCCCCACCTGGATGGCGCTGATGTCTACCTCGCTAAGATCGGTTGTCTCGACCTGCATCGTGGTCAGGTCGCCAAAACGAACCATGGTGATCTGCGGTTGGACCAACTCGCCCTGCTCGACGAGCAGCTCGCCCACGGTGCCATCGAACGGAGCACGAAGCGTGGCATCGTCGAGGGCGTTCTGTGCAGCGGCTAGCGAGGCCTCAGCCTGGGCCACGCCGGCGCGAGCCACGGCGATATCCTCGGAGCGAGTGCCAGTCTTGACCAGATCATATTGCGCCTCGGCCTGCTTGGCTGCGGCCTTGGCGCTCTGCACGTCGGCCTCACGCTGCGCCAGCTGTGCCTGCGCAATCACGACACTGGCCTCTGCCTGCGTGACTCGGGCGCGGGCGCTCTCGAGGGCGGCACGCGTCTGGCCTACCTGGGCAGTGTTGGTGGTTACGGCTGCAGAGGCCTGGGCCAGATCTGCCTCGGCCATCGCCAAATCTTCGGCGCGAGCGCCGCGCCGCAGCTCTTGGTAGTTGAGTTCGGCGATGCGCACTGCGGCCTCAGCCGAGCCGACGCTCCCCTTGGCGCCGGCGTATTCGGCGCTCTCGTCATCAAAGCCGCCAATAGCGTCGCGTTGGTTCTGAGCGGCCCAGAGCTGGTTCTTGGCGCGCTCAACCTCTTGCTCGGCAATGGCCAGCTCGCCCGCGGTGGCGCCGGCGCGGAGCTTGTCCAGACGCGCTGCGGCGGCGGCCTCAGAGGCGCGCGCGGCTGCCAGCCCGCCCTGAGCGGCCGCGATGGCCTGCTCTGCTGCGGCAACGCCCGCTTTCGCGTCGGCCAGAGCCCCTTCGGCAGAGGTGGCGTTGCCTCTGGCAATGTCGATGGCCAGTTCGGCCGTTGTAACACTCGCCTGGGCCACCTGTAGTGCAGCCTCGGCAGCGGCCACCTCTTCCACTCGGGCACCGGCCTCTGCTTTGGCGAGCTGTGCGCGCGCCGACTCGAGTGCCGCCCGCGCTTGTAGCACGGTCTGCTCCAGATCGGCGCTGTCGAGCAGCATCAGAGCGGTGTCAACGGTGACGCGCTCGCCCTCTGCCACAAGCACCTGCTGTACACGCCCTGACACCCTAAAGGCCAGGTTCGCGCTCTTGTGGGGGACGATCACGCCCTCAGCCGATACGATGTTGGCCTCACGGGTGACGGGGGGCAGGGCGGCCTCGGGCTCTGCGGACGGCGCAGCGCAACCAGCCACGACCAGCACGGCAGCGGCTGCAACCAATAGAGGGAGAGACAGCACAGGGTTCTTCACAGCGACACACCTCTTTCGACGACGGTTCGACGCCACATAGCACGCCGCTGGACTGTCTGCAGCGCGGAGGGAGAACTCTATGCCATTATACCGCGATGTGCTCCAACTCCACACTGTGGACCTGCAATCGACACGGAGGTGCCAGACGGCACAGGGGAGCTTGAAGGCTCCCCTGTGCGTCAAGAGCTGGATCGCGTGGCCTTAGCCGATGCACCACTTCATGTCGTTGACCATCTCGATCTTGCCTGAAGCCGCCGAGCGGATGCCAGCGTCCAAGATCGCCATGGCCTCGATGTTGTGCTGCATCTGCAGCGTCGGGTGCAGGGGCTCGCCCGTCTCGAGGTGATAGATGAACTCCTCGGCCAGGGTTGCGCGCTTTTCAGGCAACGGGTCGCCCTCGATGACCTGATCGGGCGCCGCAGCGCCGTGCGAGCGGCTGGTGTAGACCTCAACCACCGGCGTGTGATCGCGGCTGGTGGCCACCAGGCAGCCCTTTGTGCCGTAGACGATGGGGCCGGTGGCCACGCCGGTTGCCCAGGTGGTCCAGGTGGCCTCGAGAATGGTAAGTGCCTTGGGATAGCGCACCGTGATGATGGCGTTGTCTTCGGCATTGCCGTACGGGCTCAACAGATTGGCCTTGATGCCCTGACAGGCCACCGCGGACTCGCCGATGAACCAGCGTGACAGGCAGGCGCCATAGCAGCAATAGTCGAGCAGCACGCCACCGCCAGACTCAGAGTTGTGCCACCAGCTCGTGCCCTTTTCATCGGCAAAGATCTCGTCCTCGCCCGAGCCGTAGGACAGCGGGCCCATCGACGCACCGTTGCGCCACTTGACTTCCCACACATCGCCGATGGTGCCGGCGTCGATGAGGTCTTTCATCTTGCGGACGGCGGGGCTCCAGGTGGTGGGCCAGTTGACCATCAACTCGACTTTGTTCTTGTTGACGGCTCGCACGATACGCAGCGCTTCAGCCAGAGTGGCAGCCATGGGCTTTTCGGTGACCATGTGGATGCCCTTGTTGGCGATCGCCTCGCCCACCTCACCGTGCTTGGCGTTCTCAGGGCAGAACACGACGATGTCGAGCTCTTCCTTGTCCAACATCTCACGCCAGCAGTCGTAACCCTTGGGGATGCCGATGGTCTGCCGTGCGTGGACGTTCATGTTCCACCAACGGCTTGACCGCTTTTTGGTCTCCTCGGGAAAGTTTGGCTTGGTGTCGGCGCAGGCCACCCACTCGACGTTCGGCAGCTTGGCGAACTCGTCGAGCAGATGGTTGATGTGCATGTGCGCGAATCCGATGGCTCCAACGCGGTACTTTTTCATCCGTATCTCTCCTTGCATGATTTTGGGGACGCTGCCCCAGAGACACCAACTACATGGCGGGGTCTAGCCGCACTTCTTTGCCGAGCTGTGCGCTTAGTAGCAGCCCCTCCATCATCTGCTGCACCACCAACCCATGACGCAGTGGGGCGGAGCAGGGCACGCCGTCTAGAATGCACTCGATCCAGTGGTTGGCGATGTTGTCCCAGCCGGTCGGCTGCTGCTGGACCTCGATTGAGACATCTTGCGGAGCGCCATTGACGGTCTTGTAGAGCTGCAGCGGTTTGAGCTTGGCGCCGGCTTCGGTGCCGAACAACTCGATGTTGACCTCATCCTTCTGGTGGCTGGCCCAGAACGACTCGATCTGCAGACCGGTGCCATCCTCAAAGAGGATAAAGCCGCCGCCAAAGTCGTCGGCAGCATAGGCCGACGAATAGGATTCAGACACTTCGTGGTAATTCCAGTAACCTTGGCCGCGTGGTCCGAACTTGGCGCCGGCCACACCAAGGACGCTCACGGGGCGGGGCATGCCCAGCAGATACCAGCTCGAATCGAGCACGTGGACGCCCATATCGCGAAAGGCGCCACCGCCCTTTTGCACAAAGCCAAGGTTCCAGTCAGGAATGCCGCTGCGGCGCACACTGCGGGCGCGGGCATAGTACAGCTCACCGAAGGCATCCTGTTCGGCCAAGCGCTTTAGGTAGCGGATCTCGTTCGAAAAACGCATCGACAGCGACATCATGTTGACGACGCCAGCGGCCTCGGCGGCCTCGACGAGCTCTTTGGCAGGGCCCTCGGCATCGGCCAGCGGCTTGGTCGACATTACATGCTTGCCGTTCTTGACGGCCTCGAGCGCGATAGGCACATGGTACTGGTTAGGGGTGCCCACGAACACCGCATCGATCTCGGGGTCTTTGCACATCTCGTGATAGTCGGTGTAGAGCTTGACATCATGGTCAAACTCTTTGGCATAGTCCTGCATGCGGTCTTCGAGAACGTCACACAGGGCCACCACCGTGCCACGGGCGTTCTTTTCGATGGCCCTGCCGTTGGGTCGGCCAATGCCCATCCCGACGATACAAGCGCGTACAACTGACATGCTGCAACCTCCACAGTTCTGCATCACCGCCGTCTGCGGCTGCGGCGTCATTCTGCCACAAGCTCAGGGCAAGCGCAACCGCTGGTTGAGCCAACGCCGCGTGACCTCAGTCGGCGCTCTCATAGCGCTGGGCGTAGAGTTCGGGCTCGTACGGGGCTGCGCGTCCCGGGCAGTCTTCGCGCGGGCATAGTCGGCAGTTCACATAGCCACTGTCATTGCCAAAGCGAAAACCCGTGACCGACTTGTTGGGCGTCATGATGCATGAGTCGGATAGTGTCACGCCAAGCTGTTGCGGCAGGTCACCCAGCAGATGAAAGAAGGGTCTCTGCTCGGTCAGGGGCCAATCGGCCAGCGAGCCCGGGTTCATCGACGCCATTTGGCCGGGGTTCTCGTGCGAGATGGCGGCAAAGACCTGCGTGGTAGCGGTACGCAAGGCCGTCACCTTGAGCTCCTCAGCCCAGAACTGCTGTAATACGTCGGTGAGCGAGGCGGCCCATTCATTTAGCTCGGTGCCGCACGTGGCGACATAGGCAAAGACGCGATGCACCGCGCTCAAGTTCACACTTAGCACGCGACTGGCAAAGCGCGTCCCTGCGATGACCACGCTCTCGTTGTCTCTGGCGTTGATGTAGCCGATCAAGAACGCGGCCTTGGGCCGGGCAACGCGTTGAGCTTCTATGGCCAGAGTGCGGAACTCCCTGGCCTCGGGCGACTGGGGCTTTAGATGCAGACGAGGCAACAACGCGTCCGTATCGATGGTCACGGCTATATCGGTCAGCAACGTAGCAGGCGGCATTGGTAAGCCTTTCGGTGAGCTTGCCGCGACCATAGCCTTTCGATATCCTGTTGTCAACTCGACCCTGTCAGAGTGAAAGGAACACCACTATGACGAGACTGGTATGCCTCTTGGGCAGCCCGCGGCGCAGCGGCAACACAGATCTACTGGCCGACGCGGCCTGCCGTGCCTTCCAGGAGGCGGGTGGTGAGGTCGAAACACTGGCGCTCAACAAGCTGGACCTATCGCCTTGCACGGGCTGTGATTGGTGCAAGCAAGACCATGAGCGGCCCTGCATCATCGATGACGACATGCAACGTGTGTACGACTGCATGTTGTCGGCCGACGCCATCCTATGGTCGACACCCGTCTACTCGTGGGCACCGTCGGTCGAGCTCAAGATCGTTCTCGATCGGCAGTTCGCCTGGGGCGACTATCAGACGACTCGGTGGGCGGCAGTGCTGGCCGGCCGCCCTGTCGGAGCGGTGATGGCCTATGGTGACCCTGATCCGGCGACGAACGGCTTTTATCACTGCTACCACATCGTGAGGGTGGTTGCGACCGCATCTGGCGGACGTTTTGTGGGCTGTGTCCATGGCGCGGCCTCCGCTCGTGGCGACATCAGGCAGCACCCCACAGTGCTTGACGATGCCGCCGCACTGGGACACAAGCTGTACGAGGCTGGCCTACGGCGCCAGGGGCTGGCCTAACAGCGGCCTAACATCTCTTGCCGTAGCGCCTCGATCATATCACACGTCGGAAGGGGCGTATCGGGCGTACGCCATTCGTGAGCGAGACGCTCGGTCTCATCCCAGATGCTCGGATCATCACCGCACCGCATATAGTGTAGCAGCAGGTCAATGCGCGAGTGATCGGCGCCCGGCGTGACATGGGGCAACTCCTCGGCCAGCTCGGCAAAGAGATGTTCGAGCCGGTCTAGCCGAGCGCTGGCCAGGTCGCGTGCAGCTGATGTCGTCAACTTGTCGACAAAGTCCTGTCGTTTTCCTCGTGCCCACCGGGGCAAGTTCTCGTGGATGTACGGCGTAAGAAAGCGCGCTGGATCGCGCGCCAGCGTCTCGGCGATGGGCGCCTCGTCGTCGGCACGCCGGCTGTCGTAAAAGTGCAGGTTGATGTAGATGTTGCGTACAAAGGCAGGTAACCCGATGTTGGCATCGATGGTGTCAGCGTCATAGAGGCAGTGGCTTTCGAGCGAGGCGTCATCGGGCGGAATGAGGTGTTCCTCTATGGCGCGAGCCACCTGTTCGACGGTCATACACCCGACGCCCATGGTGCTCAATAGCTCGCGCGCGAGCACCGCCCCCGACATGTTGTGGAGCGAACCACTCAGACCCAGCGCGAGATAGCGGCGGGTGATGTCGTTATGACGTTCGGGCAGTCGCGTCTCGTTGTGCCAAAAGCCCTGCGCATCCACGATGCGCTTGCCGTCGGCCCCAGTCTGGTACTCGCCATCGAACGGTTTGGTCAGATCATGCAGTAGCGCTGCCAGCTCCACGACCTGTACATCGCCACCCTGCCGACGCGCAAGCTCGGTGGCCAGCCGGCGGACACGCTGTACATGGTCGTAGGTGTAGTTGCGCCAGTTGAAGGTGACCCAGCCGGGGCCCCAGAGGCCATAGGTCTCGCGCAGCAGGGCTTCGAGCTGCGCCGTTAGGTGTTGATGGTCCATAACAGATCGCTCCCATAGGATGGCCCTATTATGGCGGAACATCGCCAGGCACCAAGCGCGCCGGCGGACCAGCATAGCAGTGTCGGTGTCGATGACATAACTGGCCCCTGAGGATGCATCACCTGCTCGCCGAGCGCCGCGGTCAACAGGCGGTGCATCTGCAGCGCACAGTCGTGAGCGTTGTTGTAGAACAGCACGCGACAGTGTGCCACCTGTCCGGCATGTTCGACCAGCCTGGCCCCGCACGCCGCGTCGTCAACGCAGCTGGCTCGAGCTACGAGCAGTGGCGAAACCCGACCGGCAGTGGGTCGGCAGATAGGCTCCCGAGATCTGTAACGTAACCAGGGTTGGCGCTCGACTAGGTGAAACACAGTGCCAGCCAAGAGTGCACCGCTCGAGCCTGGAGGCGTCGCGGAGCGGCTGCATCGCTACCGCAAAGGCCTGGGCCACCCCGGGTGTGGGCGGCGTTTGGCGGCCGCGCCTGGTGAGCTGGCATAGCCTGACGTCGAACCCAAAGCCGTCGCGAGGTGCGCTGCGCCCGGGTGGCATGTTGCGCGCCGGCAGTAGCCGATAGTGGCTGGCGTTCAGTTCGACCACCCTCAAGTGCCGGGCATAGTCGCTGATCTGCTGTGGCCCGGGCCGCCCTTCCGGCAAGAGCTGGCAGGATCAGGCCAACCGCCGGTGCCTACACGCACCACTGCCAGGTGGGCTCTATCCCCTGTCGTTACCGATGGCGAGCGCTCGCGCCGGGTTGATGATGATGAGGCGCTCGATCGTGCTCTGGTCTACGCCGTACTGCCGTAGCAGAGGCACAAAGGTGTCCATCAGGAAGGTAAAAGGCCGCACCTCTCCACCATTGGGCTCGCCAACGTGGTACCAGCCGGCATCGTGAGAGAGCAGCAACTGCTCACCATAGCCGCGCTCCAACATAGCCAGCAACAGCCGGGCATGCTCCTCGGCCGGGCGCGTGCCGAGCGCGTCATACTCGAGCCAGGCGCCTCTTTTGGCCAGGCGCACGTGCTCGTCGAGGTCGGATATCGCATCAGCGTGCACGATGATATATCGCCCGAGCGACATTCCCGCTGCCGCCGCGATATCGAGGCTCTCATGGGCAGCAATCGCGTGGCCCGTATGGCTGGCTACGACCAGGCCGGTCTGTAGGTGGGTCAACGCCGCTGCAGCAACGATCTTGCGTTGAATGGGGACAAGCGGTCCAGGGTTTACTGCGATCTTGATGAACCCGGGACGAATGCCCGTCGCACCGATGCCGTCGCGTGCCTCAGACACCCACACCGCCGTCAGCTCCTCGGCAGAGAGGTCAAAAGCCCAGGGTGGCAGATAGGGTTCTTTGTAGAGCCCGGTGTTGGTGATGATCTGCAGCCCGCTCTGCAGCGCAAGGCGCCGCAAGAGAGGGGCGTCTCGCCCTAGATACATAGGGGTGCAGTCAACGAGGGTGGTGAGGCCCTGATGGCGAATCGCCGACAGGTATGGGAGCATGTGGTCGAACACTTGCTGGCGGTCCCAGCGGTGTGGCCCGGTGACGCTGGCGCCGCCAAAGTCGACCAGAATATGCTCATGGATCAGTGTGGCACCAAGCGCTGCTGGTGCGATGGGCCCGCAGACGGTCTCGATATGTGACATGGCAACACTTTCTGGTAGCGATGCATCGCCGCTGCTCGATTATGCCGATCAATGGCTGCACACGCAATTGCCCGCCGCGTGACAGCGCCGCCCCAAAAGGGTATACTGGGCGCCGTGATACGCTCTATCAGGCTGCAACGCGCCCTCCTGCGGCTCACAATCGCACTCTGCCTGCTTGCCGCCGAAGGGTGCTCGTCGTTCTTGGTCTCGCCGCGAGAGACCGTCGTCGTGCCGTCGCCCTCCATCGGGCCGACGGTGATGGTGTCGACGCCCACGCCGGTGAGACTGACGACGCCACCGGCACGGCCGACGCCGGCGCCTCAGGCTGCCTTTGCCATCACCGATGCGCCCCTGCAGTTCTGGTCAAATCCCAACGAGGTCGTCGGCCTGGTGTGGGATGGCGATTGCGTCTGGGCAGCAACGCTCGGCGGTGTGGTGCGTTGGTGGCCAGATGGGCGCAGTCAGCTCTATACCACCAAAGAAGGGCTCTTGTCTCAGGCGGTGGCCGCCATCGCGCGTGACAGCGAAGGCCATGTCTGGATCGGCTACCGCGATGTACTGGCCTGGAGCGAGTATGATGGGCAGGGCTGGCGACACTATGACACGCGCCAGGATGCGGTCGAGGCCCGCTACGAGGCCCTGCTTGCGGCCAAGCAGGGCGACGCGCGACTCTGGTCTAGCCAACCCGAGAGTCACTGGCTGTGGCTGCCGCGTGGCGATGGGCAGGTGCAGGCCTATGACGGCAACCGGTGGCGCACCTACGGCGAGAGTCACGGCGTAACACCAGGTTCATGGGGCGTTGGCGTCTCGTCAGCAGGTCGGGTCTGGGCGGTAGGCCGTGGCGTGGCCACTGCGCTCGAGGGCGAACTCTGGTGGGATGATCACGCCTTCTTCAGCAGCATCATCTCGCCCGAGCTCGTCACCGATCTGGCGGTAGATGCCGAAGGGTCTGCCTGGGTGAGCTTTGTCGGTGAGCGGCAAGGAACAGGTGGCGTGGCGCGGTACAACCATGAACTCGAGCGTTGGGAAGGATTCGAGCACGAACTGAATACAACCATTCCTTTACACGCATACAGTATCGATGTGGCACCAGATGGGTCTGTGACCGTCTGCGGCGAGGGAGGCGTGGCTACTCGACCGGCGAACGGCGCCTGGCAAGGCGTATCCGTACCTGGCGTACAGGTAAGGTCCGTCGCGAGGGGAGCCGACGGGCTGCTGTGGCTGGGCGCAAGCGATGGTGTCTACACGATACACGCAGAAGGAAGCGAGCTTTCAGGGCCACTGACGGTGCCTACACCGCTGCGCGATAATCAGGTGCGGGTGCTGCTGGTCGCGCCTGATGGCGCCCTGGTGGTGGCTGGCCTTCGCGGCGTCTCGCTGATACGCGTCAGTGGCAAGGTGCAGACCATCGATCAGCAGGGCGTGCGCTGCGGCCTTGTCGATGCTGACGGTCGCATCTGGCTGGGCGGTGACGACGGTGTGTGGGAGCTCGACACCGAGACGAGGGTGCTCAGGCTGGCCAGCAAACTGGCCGCAACGAGCGTGGCGTGGGCTCCTGATGGGCTGGCCGTGCTCGACTCTGACGGTATCGTCCATCGCCAAGTCGACACCGTGCCAGAGGCTGTACTCGACGCCTCTGCCGCTCTCGGCGCCATGCCGCGGAACATCGCAGCCGATGGCGAGGGCCAGTTGTGGCTCAGCAGCGAGTTCGGTGTCGGGCGGTTGACGCCTGAAGGTGATCTGCAAGTGTGGACGCGCGATGAGGGGCTGCTCAGCAATGACGTGCGCGCCGCGGCCGTGGCCAGCGATGGCACGCTTTGGTGCGCGACGGCGATGGGCCTGGCCCGCCGAACGCCCGAAGACCGCTGGACACGCTTTACCGTCGAATCGACAGGCGGTGGCCTGCGCTCGCTCGATATGACTGCGTTGCTGGTCGAGCCTGATGGCACCCTGTGGATGGCTACAGCGCTAGGGCTGTCGCGGCGCACACCAGAGGCTGATTGGGCTTACTATGACCTGGCGGGCGTCAGGCATCTGGCACTCGATGATGACGGCGTGCTATGGCTGGGATCAGACAGTGGCCTCTACCGACTGACGCCAGAGGCATTCACCAACGTAGCAGACTAGGGGGATGCATTGACTTCGTTGGCCGCCTTTTCCCGTGTGCATACCGCCGCTGCGGGGCTCGAGCCTCAATCGCTGGGCGAAAACCTGGACATCACGCCAGCGCTGATGCACCGCAAAGGACTACTGCATCTGCTTGCCGTTGAGGGCACTCCCAAGGAAGCCCTGGCGCGTATTCAGGCAGCCTACTACACTTCGCCTGTGTTTGACCTGGGCCGTTGCCTTGCCGAGGCACTGGCCGATGCCTATGATGCTGAGCATGGCCTACACGCCATGTTGCCGGGCGCTCTGGTGGTACTGGGTATGGATGTCTACCTCGTCGGCACACCCGGCATGTTGGCGTGGATCACACGCTACGAGGGGGTGCAGCGCGCCTTTGACACCTACCGGCGCATCGGGCTGCCGGTCAGACTGCCAGACCGACTCAGCCGCACCATCGATTGGGAGATCGCGGCCGGTCACTGGCGTCTGACTGCGGGAGATACGCTGCTGGCGGTGGCAGGGGGGCGCGAGGTGCTCGACGATGCGCGGGCGCTCCGCCTTGCTATGCGTCACAGTGAGGCGCAACATCTGGCCCAGGCGGCCATGGAACTGCTGCAGCGTCACTCGTCAGACCCGGTCGGTGTGCTGGTTTGCCTGACTGGCGGGTTCAGCCCGGTGCCCTCTATGCCGCTGGATCCCCCGGCAGCGCCTCAGCGTGTCAAGCCGATTGACGATGGCATCAACCGGCGGCGCGGCATCTCGCCCATCTGGGTTGCATTACTGATCGCAGCCCTGGCCGTCGTAGCGACCATGCAGGCAGCTGGCCGTGAGAGCGTGATAGGCGCTCTGAGCGAGTATATTGAGTTGGCTTTTGCGCCGCATCCTACGCCCACGCCATCGCCCGAGCCAACCGCCACGCCCGGCGTCGCGCAGCCAAGCCTGGCGGCGGCACCGAGGCTGCTTGCTCCCTCGAGTGGCGAGCGCTTGGCCGGCGGCCAGGTAAGGCTTGCGTGGGATTGGCACCGGCCGCTGACTGGAGATGAGCTCTTTGACGTGCGACTGGCGCGCGCCGGCCAGACGACCACAACCCTAGAGCTTACGGACGGTAATGAGGTTATCTACTCGCCGACCCGGACGGGCTGGTACGAGTGGACCGTGGTCGTCGTGGGGGGGGGCGATGCGGGAGCTCGGCAGGTCAGCGATCTGGCTATGGTCGGCAGTTTCTACTGGAGTGCCGACTAGGCGGTGAGCCATTCTGTAGGCTAGACGTTGAAGCGGATGTGGACGACGTCTCCATCGGCGATGGCATAGTCGCGCCCCTCAAGCCGTAGCAGGCCCTGCTCGCGGGCATGCGCCATCGAGCCAGCGCGATCAAGGCTCTCAAAGGCCACCACTTCAGCTCGTATAAAGCCCTTGGCCAGGTCTGTGTGGATCTGCTCCGCAGCCTGCAGGGCGGTCTGGCCTTGACGCAGCGTCCAGGCGCGCACCTCTTTGCCGCCCGTGGTGGTGAAGAAGGTGATCAAGTCCAGCAGGTGATAGCCCGCCCATACAAAGCGCTGCAGGCCCGTCGCGTCTAGGCCATACTCAGCCAGCATCGTGGTCGCCTCGGCCAGGTCCCACTCTGCTAGCTCTGCCTCGAGTGTGGCGCACAGCACCACCGTATCTGCACTGCGCTCCCGTGCGTAGGTGCACACGCGCTGCGCCAGTTCGCCGCCTGCGGGCAGGTCATGTTCCGATACGTTGGCAACATAGAGCATCGGCTTGGTGGTGATCAAGTCGGGCTCGGCCCAGGCCGCGCGCTCCGCCTCGTCAAGTGCCTCGCGATAGAGGGTTCGCCCCTGAGAGAGCAGTGCCGCAGCACGCTCACAGGCTACGATCTGATCAGCGTAGGCGCGTGGATTGCCCTTGGCAGCCGAACGCAGACGCTCGATATGACGTTCGATCACGGCAAGGTCGGCGAGTGCAAGCTCGGTCGCGATCACCTCGATATCCTCGATCGGGTCAAGCGTGGCTGTAACGTGGGGGACGTCCTCATCGGCAAAGCAGCGGACGACCATAGCGATGGCGTCGACATTGCGGACATGCGATAGAAACTGGTTGCCGAGGCCTTCGCCCTTACTGGCGCCCTTGACGAGCCCGGCGATGTCGACCACGCGCAGGGCGGTAGGCACTAACCGTTCGGGGCGAATGATCTCGCCCAACCGTTCGAGCCGCGCATCGGCCAGCGAAACGACGCCCACATTGGGATCGATAGTAGTAAAGGGATAGCTGGCGACGGCGGCGTTCGCTCGCGTCAACGCATTGAACAGCGTCGATTTGCCCACATTGGGCAGGCCCACCAGGCCGAGCTGCAGCGCCATGGTTGCCTCCTTCAGAGTAGGGCGACCTCAATCCGCGGTTGGCCCAATACGGTACCGTGTTGGCCAGGCCGCGTAGCGAGTATCGAGCAGGTATTCATCTCGCTCACCGTTGGGCCATTCAATGGTGCGAACGATGGACACATCGAGACCCTCGCGGCCACGCTCGACAAGCATCTGTTGCCCTGGCCCCAGGCTCTCGTCGTTCTCGTACACGGGCTCGGGCTCTGGCTGCGGGTTTGATGTCACGGGGCTCGTGGCCGATACCTTGCGGCCGTCAGAGCGTCCGTAGAAACGAAAAGTCAGAGTCTGCGTCGTCGTGTCCACCTCGGCCTGCACCAGCAGAGGCGCGCCATAGTCATTGGTAAAGCGCAGGTCAACGTAGGGCTCAAACACCGAGGCATCGAGCCCGATGGGCGGCTCGTACCAACTCACGCGGTAGGCGTGAGGGTGACGTTCGACGATGGGCAAGCCCGCCCAAAAGGCTGCGCGAAAGCAGGTGGTGGCTGTCTGGCAGACACCACCGCCCGCACCCAGCTCGGTGCGGTTGCCCAAGATGACCCAAGAGTCGGCATAACCAGTGGCGCGGCTGACCGGCCCTAGCACGGCGAGGAACGAAAAGGTTTCGCCGGCTGCCACCGCCAGGCCCTCGAAGGCCCGTGCCGACGTGACGATGTTGGCCTGACGTTCGGCCGTTGACCCAACGAACTCGGTGCTCCCCTCGCCGAGGAGGTCGAGAGGCAGCATCGCTTCGAGCTCGGACTGGGTTACCGCCGGGGACGTGGCCTCGACAGGCAACTGCACCGATCGCTCGACTGTCAGGGCCGCAGTGACTAGTAGCTGGGTCGCCTGAGGCACATCCAGCTGATAGCCAGGCTGCGCCGTCGTTAGTGGCGTCAGCGTGGCGGTGGCCACATCATAGTGCCATCGTCCCTCGATGGCAGGGCGGTCGATCTCCTCGCCGACGCCCGCGATGAACGCCCCGACGGCGTCCTCGTCGAGCCCCACCTGCAGCTCCGCCTGTCCTGCGCCTGGCCTGATGGCAAGCCATGACGCCAGGGTGGCACGGTCGATGAGCCAGTATCTAGGCGTCGTGGCGCCTTCGGGCAACCAGACGAGCTCGATAGGATCGCCGAGTAGGCGGGTGACGGTCTCCGTTGCTGCTGCCAGATCAGCCGAAGGTAACGCCGTAGAACCGTGAGCCAGCTCGACCGCGATGGGCGCCATCACCAGTGTATCGCCGCCAGTGCGCGAGCCATAGAGCCTCTGTAGAGCGCGGGGCTCTGTGGCCCAGCCCGAGCTGCCCAGAGCGCTCGAAACAGCACGCTCGATGGCCTCCACGGTGACTTCGAGGTCGAGCTCGCGCCCATCGCTTGCGGGCTCTATAGCGGCGCTAAGGCCGGCTACGGCGAGCCGTTCACGGCGCGCCGGAACGCTGGTGCTGCGCACAATGGGGCGCAGCGCCAGCTCTGTGGCGGCGCGATCGAGGCTCCATGATGGCGTCAGATCGTAGCCCTGGTAGAGCAGACGTAGCCGCACTGGCACGTCTGAGAGTAGTGTGCCACTGCGGCCGACCGCGTAGGCCTCGGCCACAGCCTGTGTCAGGTCGAGACGACCGCCGATGGCGCTCATCGTCAGGTAAGTGCGTTCGGTACCCGAAGTGATGGCCAGGTCGGGCAGGCGCTGAGGGCCAAGGGCATCACTCAGTGTTGTCAGGGCATCGCCTGGCGAGAGACCGCCAACATCGACGCCCAGCACCGTCAGCCCACGGTAGATGCGGTCATAATGGTGAGCGTTGTAGGCAAGGTAGGCGAGGTTGGACACGATCAGTAGCGTCAATGGCACGAACCACAGCACCCTGCCCAGAATGCGTGACACACTCACCAGCCGATGCACGCTCTACTCCTCACCGCTAGACAGCTGGCGCGATCAGAACCTTGCAGGCATCGCTAGCAGCGTGGGCAAGCTCAAGCCCCTTGGCCAACTCGGCGATGGGCAGGATGTGCGTGACGGGCCGATCGAGGTCAACCCGGCCGCCGGCGGCGATAGCGATCGCCCGCTGCACATCCTGCTCGCGATAGACGCGGATTGGTTTGCTGCGCACCTCGCGAAACATCACAGGCGTCATGTCAATAGTCACTGCCGTCTTGGGCATGCCCACCTGCAAAATCTGGCCGCCGAGCCGTGCGATGCGCCCAGCCTGAAAGATGGTCGTCTGCGAACCAGCAGACTCAAAGACCACTGGCACGCCCTCGCCGTCTGTGGCCGCGAGGATCTCGTCCACAGGGTCGGCCCGCGTTGCGTCGATGACGCTGAACCCGAGCTCTCGGGCGATAGCCAGCCGTTTTGGGCTCACCTCGCTCACAAACACCCGCAGAGCCCCTGCCAGTCGTGCTATCTGGGCTACCAGAATGCCCACCGGCCCGGCGCCGAGCACGGCCGTGGTGTCGCCAACGCGTAGATCTGAGACGCTGACGGCGTGCACTGCCACCGCCAGTGGCTCGACGAGGGCAGCGCGTTGCAGCGAAAGAGATGTGGGAATGGGGCGGACCGTATGTGCCGGGGCCGCCACATATTCAGCAAAGCCGCCGTCTCTATCGATGCCTACCAGGCCGAGCGTGCTGCAGATGTGAGAGAGGCCGTTACGGCAGGCGTAGCAATGCCCACACATGAGCAGCGGATTGACCACCACCGGTGTGCCTACCGGCAGCGCACCACTGGGATCCTCAGCCACTGTGCCCGAGAACTCGTGCGACATGACCAACGGCGCCCTAGCGCGCGTGTGCTTGCCCAAATAGATCGTCAGGTCGGTTCCACAGATGCCGGCGTAGGCGACCTTGATGAGCACCTGATTGGCGGCCGGGGTGGGGCGCTCGACGTCGGCGTATTCGATCTGCTCGGGTCCTGTCCATAGTGCGGCGCGCATTGTGTCTGTCAAGGCACTCCTTTACGGCAAATGCTCTATCATGGTGAGAGTCTAGCACAGGCGGGCGGCCGCCTCAAGCTGAGATTGACGCGCTGGGCCAAAGCGTCCACAATAGCGTCGCCACGCGCCACAAACGCCCGAGGAGGCTCAATGAAGGTCGTTATCCTGGCCGCCGCTCAGGGGGGATTGCTTGACACCGATACGCCACGGCCGCTGTTACAGCTTGGCGGGCGAGCCATCATCGACTATGTGCTCGAGTGGGCTGGCGCCCTGGCGGCTCCAGAGGATATCATCATTGTGGTGGGGCAGCGCCGGCAAGATGTGATGGAGCACCTAGGCTCGACCTACCGCTATGTTGTGCAGCAAGAGCAGCTTGGCACGGGGCATGCTCTGCAACAGGCGGGCGCTCTGCTGGCTGACTATGACGGCGAACTGCTGGTGCTCTACGGCGATACGCCTCTGTTTCGCCTCTCGAGCCTTCGAGGACTGGTCAATCTGCATCGGCAACGCAATGCTTGCCTGACCTTGTTCGCCTGCCAAACCGAACTCGATCTGCCCTATGGGCGCATTGTGCGTGAGGGCGGACGCGTGGTCGACGTCGTCGAGGCGGTAGACGCTGATGCCGAGCAGCTGGGCATACGCGAGCTCAACCTGGGCGCCTATATGGCCGATGCGCGCGCTCTCTTGGCTGCGCTGGCACGCCCAGACGACGACGCTGGTGATGGACGGCTCAAACTCACCTCTGCAGTGCGCAGTATAGCGGCCCACCGCGGTGAGGTTGCCTGCTATCGCACCCTTGATGAGGATGAGGTTCTGGGCATCAACAGCCTAGCCGATCTGCAGCAGGCTGAGATCATTCTGCAAAAGCGTGCCCTCAGGCCGCGCCGTCTCGAGGAGGAGAATGTCATTCGGTTCGGCACTGGCGGCTGGCGTGCGGTCATCGCCGAAGGTTTCACCTTTCATAATGTCCGTCGCCTGAGCCAGGCGCTGGCGAATCGATTGATCCGTGCCGGGCGCGAAGACGATGGCGTGGTCATCGGCGGCGATCGCCGCTTTCTATCGTCAGATGCTGCTGTGGCGGCGGCCGAGGTGATGGCTGCTAACGGGGTGCACGTGCGGCTCATCGCCGAGGCCGCGCCCACGCCGCTGATCACCTATGCCACCGCCGTCACGTCGGCGCGCTATGGGTTGGCCTTTACGGCTAGCCACAATCCCCCCGAGTGGAATGGGCTCAAAGTGTTCGTGCACGATGGCTCGCTGCTTCTAGAAGATGAGAGTGGTGCTGTCGAGGCCGAGGCCAACGCATTGACGCCCGAGCAGGTCATCAAGATCGAGCTCCCCATCGCCCAGGCGGCGGGCAAGGTCGAGATCTGCGACTATATGAACGCTTACGTGGATAGCATCCTGGCACAGGTCGATGTGCAGGCCATTCGCGATGCGGGGCTGCGCGTGATGCTCGATCCGATGTTTGGCGTGGGCGAGGCGGCGATCGATATTGTGCTCACCTCGGCTCGTTGCCGTGTCGCCAGCATCCATGGACGGCACGATCCGCTCTTTGGCGGGCGCTCGCCTGCGCCTGATCTCGAAGCGCTGGGCCTGCTTCGTCAAGAAACACGTGAGGGGCACTATGACCTGGGCCTTGCCACCGACGGTGATGCTGATCGCATCGCCGTGGTGGATGAAAAGGGCGAGTTCATCCCTATGAACGACCTGCTGCTGTTGATCTACTGGTATCTGTGTGAGGTCCGTGGGCAGAGAGGCCCGGTGGTGCGTAACCTGGCCACCACCCACATGCTTGATCGGCTGGCAGATCGGCTAGGAGAGCAGTGTATTGAGGTGCCAGTAGGCTTTAAACACATCGTCAACGGCATGCTGGCGCATGATGCCGTGCTCGGCGGTGAGAGCAGCGGCGGCCTCACTGTCAGGGGGCACATCCTGGGCAAAGATGGGGTGCTCTCGGCGGCGTTGATCGTCGAGATGCTGGCCAAGACGGGCGAGCGCATCTCGACGTTGCTCGCGAGGCTATATGCCCAAGTGGGACGGATGTTCGCCGTTGAGCGGAACCTGCCGGCCACGCCCGAGATGAGGGTGCAGTTCCCGAGACTTCTGGCGCAACGGCCGGCGCAAGTGCTGGCCGGCATGCCGGTGCAGCGGCTCGATACCAGCGACGGGTTCAAGTTCTACATGCCGGCCGATCAGTGGGTGCTGATCCGCTTCTCGGGCACTGAGCCGATACTGCGCGTCTTCTCCGAGGGCAACAGCTCGGCAGAGGCCATGGCGCTCGCCGACGCCGCACAGTCACTGCTGCCCATGTAGGGTACAGCTCAGACGTTGAAGCGGATATTGAGGATGTCTCCATCCTGAACCACATAGTCACGGCCTTCGAGCCGCAGTTTGCCCTGTCGGCGCGCCTCGGCGATGGATCCGCAGGTGATCATGGCGTCGTACGAAAGCACCTCGGCGCGTATGAATCCCCTGGCAAGGTCGGTGTGAATCGCCGCAGCCGCCTCGACCGCTGTGGCCCCGCGCTGCACCGTCCAGGCGCGCACTTCATCTTCGCCCACCGTGAAGAAAGACATCTGGCCCAAAAGCCCGTAGCAGGCGCGCACAAGGGCATGCAGACCCGGCTCTGTGAGGCCGAACTCTGCCAGAAAGGCCGCTGCCTCTTCTGCGGGCAGCTGGGCGATCTCCATCTCGATGGCACCCTTGAGCGGCATCGCCTTGGAGCGGCGGTGGTGATTGGCCCAGCTCAGGTCTGGCTGCAGCTGGTCATCCTCGCCCAGGTTGACGACCACCATCTCGGGCTTGGCCGACAGGAACTGAAAGCCACGTAGCAAACGTTCTTCTTCGGGCGCTAGCTCGAGATCACGGATCGGTTGGCCATCTTCGAGCGCGGCCACGATGCGCCTTAGCAGGTCGAGTTCGGCTTCGAGGGCCGGCTTTTCATCGCTGCGTGCCTTGCGCATGCCGTCCTCAATCCGCTCAATGCGTCGGCTGGCCACAGCCAGGTCGGAAAACTGCAGCTCAAAGCGCAAGTCCTGAAGGTCACGCGCAGCGTTGATGTTGTCCTGAGGGTGGGGGACGTCTTCACTGGCAAAAGCGCGCACCACCAGCATGATGGCGTCGCTCTTGGAGATCGCGTTCAGTACCTTGGCGTCGAGGCCCGTATCTCTGCCGGCTCCCGCGGCCACGCCAGAGACGTCGCTAAAGCGCACCTGAGCGCGAGTGGTCTTGCGCGGCATAAACATCTTGCTGAGCACGCTCACGCGAGCGTCAGGCACATCGACCACGGCGACACGCACCTCGGCACGATGAGAGGCGTAGGCAGATGTCTCTGCATCAGCGCCGGTGAGGGCGTTAAAGATGGTGGTTTTGCCCGAGAGGGGCAGGCCAACTATGGCGATATCCATGGACAACCTCGCGACCTGACTGCCAACGCGAACGCACAAACGCTGATTATACCGCAGAGTGGGGGAAGGTCAACCTGTGGGGATGGCATTTTGCAGCCCTCATGGATGACACAGCTCCGGGGCGCCGTTGGATAGCGGCGCCCCGGTACTTGATCATATCAGGATTAGTGGCCGATCCACTTTTCCGACCAGAAGGCAAACAGGCTGCTGATCGACTGGCCCATGAGGTTGCAGTTGATGGCGCGCCCAAAGATGTGCCCCACAGACAGCACTCGCATGTTGGGGAGACGTTTGTACGAGGGGATGGGCACGGTGTTGGTAGTAACGATCTCATAGACCTTGTCCATCGCGGCCAGCCTGGCGATAGCCGGGCCACTGAACACCCCGTGAGTGCAGGCCAAGATGATGCGGCCGACGCCTCGGGCCTCGAGAAGGTTGACCAGCTCGCAGACTGAGCCGCCGGTGGCGATCTCGTCATCAAAGACGATAGCATCACGGCCATCGACGTCGCCGATGATGGTGCTAATCGCCACCGAGTCATCTGACTGACGCTCTTTATCACCCGCTGCCACGCCGATGCCCAATGACTTGGCAAGGCGCGAAGCGCGCTTGGCGTGGCCAATGTCGGGAGAAACGACTATGGCGTTGCTCAGATCCAGGGTGTGAAAGTAATCGACGAACACCTCGTCTGCTGTGAGATGATCGGTTGGCACAGGGAAAAAGCCATGCACTTGCGGCGAGTGCAGCGTCATGGTCATCACATGGTCGGCTCCAGCGTGCCCCAGCAGATCGGCGATGAGCCGCCCGGCGATGGAGATGCGCGGGGCGTCCTTTTTGTCGGATCGGGCGTAAGAATAGTAGGGGATAACGGCATGGATGGTGCGCGCCGATGCACTGCGCGCGGCGTCGATCATCATCAGTAACTCGAGTAGATGCTCGCTCACGTTGGGCGTAAACGACTGGATGATGACCACGTCTTTGCCGCGTACGCTCTCGCCAAGCTGCACCATGAGATTGTCGTTGGAGAACCGCTCGGTGTGGATTTCCGAAACACGGGTATTGAGGTATGCCGCGATCTCCTGTGCCAGTTCGGGGTGCGAGCTGCCCGCAAAGATCCTCAGCGAATCCGCGAACTGGCCCATTGGAACGGAATCATCTGTCATAGTCGGCCTCCGACCGCGCCTGGTGACTTGATGGCGTGAAAACACGGGCATGCAGCAAACCGCACGCCTGAACGGGGCTGTTATACCACAGGGTGGCGGGCGCCGCAAGGCAGGCTTTGCGTCTGGTTGACGACGTCTGAGGGCGCACGTAGAATGCCAGTGGCCGAAAGGGTCACCATATACGAGGGAGTGTGATCATGCGCAATACACCCATTGGCATCGCGATGATGAATGATGAACGCCCGCATGTTTGGAGCCTCACAGAAGAGCTCAACATGCAGATTGTAAACCGTTGGGCTGAGGCGATCCGCGCAGGGCTTAAGAACGTGGATGGTTCAGGGGCCGACGTTGTGGTCGGATCCGAGACCATCAAGAGCGTCCGGACGGCGCAAAAGGTGGGCGAGGAGCTGCGCCGTGCTGGTTGTCGCAGCATTGTCATGTGCTACAACGTATGGAACTTTCCCTACCTGGTGTGGCCTTTTGTCAATTCGCTCGGCCGCGACATCCCCATTCTGAGCCTATCCAACAACAACGGCCAGTATCCCGGCAATGTAGGCCTCTTGGCCACCGATGGCGGCTTGCGCCAGGCCGGTGTGCGTACGCACCGCATCGTCGGCGAGATGGATGACCCTGCCTGCCGGCAAAAGGTGCTCGATTGGTGCCGCGCTGCGCAGGCGGTGACGACCATCCGCAATGAGGTTTATGGCCTCTATGGCGGACACTCTATGGGTATGGAGACCGGCTATTTCCATATGGTGCCCACCATCAAGGCGTTGGGCTGCACCACGGGGCAGATCGATCAGCTCCTGCTTGTCAAGACGATGGAACAGGTTGATGAGGTTGAGGTCGAAAAGGCCTTTCAGTGGCTCGGCAAAATGCTCGGAGATCGCATCCTCTACGACGGCAAGATGCTCACTCCCGAGACGCTCAAGACCCAGTTGCGGCTCTATATTGCCATGAAGACCCTCAATGAGCTGTACGGGTTCGACTTTTGCGGGCTCAAAGGCCAGCGCGAGCTCACAGAGCATGTGTGCCTTGGTGACGTGCCCGAGATGATGATGAACGACCCGTACGACTGGAACGGCCCCAAGGAGCCCACGGTCTGCGCCACCGAGGCTGACGCTAATGCTGCCATCACCATGCAGCTGCTCAAATACGTCTCTGGCGGGTTGCCAGCGTTGTTCATGGACGTGCGCCTGTATCTACCCGAGCTGGACGCCTGGGACTGGTGCAACTCGGGCAACCACTCGTCGTGGTATGCCAACCAGAGCTTTGACCCAGCCGACAACTATGGCAAGATCACCTTCCATCCCGCCCTAGAGTTCTACTTTAAGGCAGGCGGGGCCTCGGTCGAGTTCAACGCCAAACCGGGGCCGATGACCTTTGCGCGCCTGGGCCTGTGGGATGACAAGCCGTTCATGGCGATCATGAAGGGCGCCAGCATGGATCTGGACGAGGCCACTCGCAAAGAGATCAACGCATCGACCGATCCAACTTGGCCGCACGTGCATGCCAAGCTGACCTGCTCGTTCGAGCAGTTCCTGTCGGTGTTCCCGTGTAACCACGTCATGGGCACGGTAGGCGATCAGGTGCGCGCTCTGACGTACCTGTGCGAGATCACCGGGATCACGCCGGTCGTTCTGGGCCCCGAAGGGGCTGACCGCATGCCGCCCATTTGGGAGCTGGTACGCTAACCTGCGACATCGTCAGGAGCATCAAGCGGCCCGCAGATCTGCGGGCCGCTTGACCTATGCGTGCCCAGTAACGGCTCATGGATATGGGCGGTAATACACCAGCACGACGTTGTAGGGCGATTGTTCGTCGTCGAGGGTGATGGTTCGGTGGTAGAACCAGCCGTCCCAGGCAGGCAGCGTTATGCCGCGGCCAAGAAGCCACGTCTTGAACGTGGCTACCATCGAGACCAGGCTGTGGCCAAATGGCCCCACCACGGCAGAGGCGTCTTCTAGCGACAACTGGCCCGCGGCCAAGCGGGCGTGCAAGGTGTCGAGGTGCGGATTGGCTATCGCCAGGTCGCGTAACGTCTCACCCTCTAGCCAGCGTCGCTCGTCCGCATCGAGCGCAACCCGCGCAAAAGTGAGCGCGTGCACGCTCTCAATCCGGCCGGGGTCAAAGCGCTCATCGAGCTGCGGTGCTCCCAGCATCTCGAGAGCACGGGCGGCGGCAACACTGGTTTCCTGATCGCTATGCCAGAGCGCTCTGATGAGCGGATCTGCGGCCCTTTGGTCCTTTAGATGACCCAGCAGATCGGCCATCAACAGGCGCGTGCGACCGTCGCCCTGGCGCAACCTGGCGCTGGCCGTTGGCAAAGCGAGGGCGCCCAGAGCGACGCCGGCCAGAATCGCGTCTTGCTGCACCTCCTGACGCTGATCCAGCGCTAGGTCGAGCAGGCATTCAGCCGAACTGGGCGTGCGCAACAGTTTGAGTCCGCCTATGGCCGAGCGGACGATGTGTGTGTTGTCCGAGCCCGCGAAGGATAGCAGAGCCTGCTCGCCATGCTCGCCCAGCCGCGCCAAGGCGCTGGCTGCGGCCGCTCTGACGATGGCATTGCCCTCGCGCACGGCCCTCTCGAGGGCCTTTGCGGCTGAGGTGGCGGTGAGAGCGCCCAGGGCTGTGGCCGCCGCTGCGCCACTGCTGCTGTTGGGGCTGCGCTCAAGCTCCGCAATCAGTAATGGCACAGCGCGTTCGTCTCCAAGCTGCCCCAGGCCTTCGGCAGCGGCTGAGCGTGTAGCAACGTCTTGATGGCTTAGCAGCTCGATCAGGGGGTCCAGAGCAGCTGTACCGGTGGCGGTCAATGCTCCCACCGCCTCGGCGCGGTCGCCGCCCAGTAGCAGCGGAATGATACGGGCTATGGCGGGGGCGGCTACGTCTCCGAGCCTACGCAGCGCTGGCCACTGTTGCTTCGCCACGTGGTAGGCGACCCGCTGCTCAGGGGTCGCGGGGCGCCAGTTGAGCGTTTCGAGCGATTGTAGTGCAGCCTTTCGAACTGCCGAGGTGCCGTCATAAAGCATCTCCGCCAGCCGGTCGATCTCGTCGTCCTGCAATGTCAACCGGCCCAGCCCTTCGGCCGCATGTTGTCGCAGCAGCCAATCGTCACTGCCTAGCGCAGCGAGCAGCGTGGGGATGGCGGCGCCCTGCTGCAGCTCGCCCAGCGCCTGGATGCCCGTCCGTGCCAGTGGCTTGGGCCCCTGACTGACGAGCTCGGCCAACACCGGGACGGCCTCGGGCAGATCACTTGCGCCCAGCGCCTGCACGGCAGCGCGTTGTCTGTTGAGGTCTCCGCTGTCGATGGCAGCCTTCAGCTGTGTGATGGCCTCGCCTCCGGCCCCCAGCAACGCTTCTTGTGCTGCGGCGCGCAGGGTGTAGCTACCCTGATACAGCATGCTCACGAGCGTATCGAGGGCAGAGGGGGTGGCAAGTTTGCCAAGGGCGCGCACAGCTCGCTCGGCCACGAGTTGGTCTTTTGATCTGGCCTGCTCCTCTAGAGCTGCCTGTACAGGTTGGCCCATCTGTCGCAACGCCGCAGTGGCGGCTGCCGAAACACGCGGCTCACTGTCTGCGAGTAGGTCTAGCAGGCGGGGCAAGTGCTCTGGACCACAGCGCACCAAAGCGCCAATCGCGTGCTCGTCTAGATCGGTCTGGGTGCCACGTAGTACTGAGGCGATGCCAGCAAAGGCCTGCTCGGTGCCGATGGCCCCGAGGGCCCGCAGGGCAGCCACCCGCCGCTCAGGCCCGCCGCTGTTAAGCATGACCACGAGCGCCTCAATCGCTGAGGGCTCTCCAATCTCTCCCAGCGACTGGATAGCCATAATCGCGACCGAGCTCTGCTCGTCGAGCATGGCGCTGATGAGCGGGCCGACGGCCTCGGGAGCGCGTAGACGCCCAAGCGCCATGATGGCTTCGCCGCGGACGGCGGCATCTCTGTGTCTGAGGGCACGAATCAAGCCCTTGACCCTGCCCCGTTTCTCGAGACGAGCGATGTTTGGTTTGACTAATGGTGCCACGGCATCTCTCCAGCCCCATACACGACTACCATAATCATAGCCGCAGCACTCCGTCTGGGCAAGGCCGTGGGTGCGGGGTTTTGTGGGCCAACCCCGGTATGGCATAATCGGCTCAGATCAACAAGGCACATGACAGCTGGAGGCAGCATGGGCAAGGGCATCTCGATCACTTGGAGCGAGGGCATCGCTCGTCGAGAGAGCCGAATCCTGGTGCAGACAGTGGATCAGGTCATCAAGTGGCTCTACTTTCGCCACCCGATGGCTTTCTATGATCCGCCCATGCCTGTGCGTGTCTTTGGCAACTGGGTCATCCCCGCGCTGATGGATAACCAACCCTACTGGGGCAATCAGTGGTACATTGAGCAGAGCTACGATCGAGAGCTCGATCGCGTCATCGCACCGCAGTACCTGGAACTGGTGCGCAGAGAGCCCTGGCAGCGAGCTACTGATCACTATGACCTTGTGATGATTGACGAGGACCTGACCGAGTTCCCCGCACCGCTCGCGCGTGCCCGCCCTGATCTCCATTGCCTTGGGACGAGCTTGCCTGGAACCGCTGCGATAGTGTCGGTCCATCAGGTGAGACGCATAGCTGACCGTGCCGACCGCGAGCGCGCTCTGGCGCGACTCGTGAGGCATCATCTGGGGCATGTGCTCGCAGTGCCTAGCTTTGGACGCACGCATGCAGTGGTGCGCAGAGGGCTCGAGATGCACTGCAGCAACCGCTGCGTGATGCGACACGCCGTCACTCTCGAGGATCTGATCGCGCTGTCTGAGGATGAGGCCGAGTTGGGCTGGACGTTCTGCGAGGCTTGCACGCAAGACCTGCACAGCGTGATTGCTGCGAACGCTTTTGTGTGGAGCTAGGCTTCTGGCCCGAGCTCGTGCAATACAAGGCGAATCGCTTCGATGTAGAGTCGGTGCTCCACCTCGTGGATGCGCGCCTCGAGCGACTCAAGGCTGTCGTCGGGGAGTATTGGCACCACCTCTTGACACACCACCGGCCCGACGTCGACCCCCTCATCGGGCGCCAGGTGCACCATTACCCCAGTGTGTGCGATCTCACCGCGCTGATAGGCCTCGTAGGCGCGTTCGATGGCGTGCATGCCTGGAAAGGCGCCTGGCAGCGCCGGATGAATGTTGAGCACATGCCGATAGTGCTGCAGAAAGGCCCACGACAGGATGTGCATCCATCCCGCCAAGATTACCACATCCACCTGGTAGGGGCGTAGTAGCTCGGACAAATCGGCGTCATACCTCTCACGAGGCAACCCCCGCTTGCGGTAGGGCAAGAGCGGGTGATAGATCACCGGAACACCCGCTGCCTTGGCACGCTGCAGGCCATAGGCGTCTTTGCGGTTTGAAACCACCACGGCTACGCGCGTACCGCTTAGCGCGCCCGAGCCAATCGCGTCTAGGATGGCCTGCAGGTTGGTCCCGCTGCCCGAGACTAGGACAGCCAGGTTCCTCACAGCAGCTGTACGCGGGGGCCATCTCCCGCCGTCACGACCTCACCGATGACCGGTGCCGGCTCGTCACAAGCCTGCTGCGCCTCGGCTACGGCATCTGGCGACACGATGACGACCATGCCGATACCCATATTGAATACGCGGTACATCTCCTCGCCAGGAACGTTGCCCTCATCCTGTAGTATCTCGAACAGGGCGGGGACTCGCCAGGCGTTGCGACGAATGCTGACGCCCAGACCCGCAGGCAACACGCGAGGGATATTCTCCACAAAGCCTCCGCCGGTGATGTGTGCCAGGCCCTTGACGTCGACAGCCGACCGTAGGCGGCGCACTGCGGCAAGGTATGAGCGGTGAGGCCTCACCAGCGCCGCGCCTAGCGTCGTCCCCAGCGCAGGCACGTTCTCATGATAGCGCTCACGGCCGATGATACGGCGCACGAGCGAATAGCCGTTGGTGTGCAGCCCTGTAGAGCGCAGGCCCAGCAACACGTCACCCGCCTCGATGCGCGAGCCATCGATGATCTCGTCGCGCTCGACCACGCCAACAATGGTGCCGGCTATGTCCATCTCGCCGGGGGCATAGACGCCGGGCATCTCAGCCGTCTCACCGCCAAGCAGGGCGCAGCCTGCCTCGCGACATGCGGCGGCGACGCCCCCCACCATCTCTGCAACTGCCTCGGGCTCGAGTACGGGCGAGGCCACATAGTCAAGAAAGAACAGCGGCTCGGCCCCCTGCACCAGAATGTCGTTCACGCAATGGTTGACGATATCCTGCCCCAGGGTGTGAAAGCTGCGCAGCGCCGAAGCGATCATCGTCTTTGTGCCCACGCCATCGGTTGAAGCCACCAACACAGGATGACGGAAATCGCGCAGGCGGTTGGCATCGAAAAGGCCGCCGAACGCGCCTATGCCCAGCAGCACCTCGGGCCCATAGGTGGAGCGCACGGCCGCTTTCATCAATTCGACAGCACGGTTGCCCGCGTCGATGTTTACTCCCGATTGTGAATACGCGCTGAGCGTCATCGTCGCCCCTCCTCGAGCCCCTTGCAGCCGATGTCCTGTCGTGCAAAAGCGCCTGCCCAGTGAATTCGGCCGACGGCCGTGTAGGCACGGTCGCGAGCTGCGCGCAGATCGCTTGCCCACGCAGTAACGCCGAGCACTCGCCCGCCGTCGGTGAGCACTTGGCCATCGACGGTTCGCGTCCCGGCGTGAAAGACGACGACGTCATCCAGTGCGGCAGCTGCATCGAGGCCCTCAATCGGAAGGCCGCGCTCATAGGCGCCAGGGTAGCCCTGTGCAGCCATGACCACGCAGACACTGGTGAGCCGTCGCCAGCGTAACTCGATCTCGTGCAGGCGCCCGTCGACACTGGCCTCGAGCACCTCAAGCAGGTCGTTCTCGAGCAGCGGTAAGATGGCCTGTGTCTCGGGGTCTCCAAATCGGCAGTTGAACTCGAGCACTTTTAGGTCGTCGGCTGAGACCATCAAGCCGGCGTAGAGGATGCCCACATAAGGAGTTCCGCGTTGTCGCAGGCCGTCGATCGTAGGCTGCAACACGCGTGCGGTGACGGCTTCCAGTTGAGCCTCATCGAGCAGTGCGGCGGGCGCATAACAGCCCATGCCGCCGGTGTTGGGACCGCGGTCACCATCACAGGCGGCCTTGTGGTCTTGCGCCTGAATCATCGGGCGCACGGTGACGCCATCGCTAAAAGCGAGCACAGACACCTCGCTGCCAGTGACGAAGGCTTCAATGACGATCTCGTCGCCGGCCGCCCCAAAGGCACGCTTTCGGCCGATCGTGTCGATCGCCACAAAAGCCTCGTCCATGGTCTGGCAAACGATGACACCCTTGCCGGCGGCCAGGCCACTGGCTTTGACGACGATCGGTGCACCCACGGCGCGCACATGGGCCTCGGCCGTATCGGCGTCGCAGAACGTAGCAAAGTCGGCAGTGGGCAGGCCCAGATCTCGCATAAGCGTCTTGCTGAACGCCTTGGATGCCTCGATGCGTGCCGCAGCCGCACTGGGGCCAAAACAGCGTATGCCAGCGGCTTGTAGCCGATCGGCTAGGCCCAACGCAAGCGGCATCTCAGGCCCCACCACCACCAGATCGCAGCACTGCTCGCCAGCAAAGCGCACCAACTCATCGAGGTTATCAGCGCTGATGGGCACGTTGTGCCCCAACTGGCCGGTGCCTGCATTGCCGGGCGCCACAAAGAGCGCCTCGCAGCGGGGCGAGCGAGCGATGGCCCAGGCCAGGGCGTGCTCGCGCCCGCCCGAGCCCACAAGCAGAACACGCATCACCGGCCTCCCTCGCGCACCGTTTCGCAGTCGCGCGCAAACCCGCCCATTCGTTCGTCGAAGGGATACTCGCCCACAAAGCAGGATAGGCAGAACTGGTTGGCAGGGCGGTCTACAGCGCGCATCAGGCCCTCGAGGCTCATAAAGCCGAGCGAATCGGCGCCCAGGAGCGTCTCGATCTCGGAAACTGAGTGGTGGTGCGCGATCAACTCGTCATAGGTGGCCATGTCGACGCCCATGAAGCACGGGTGCATAATGGGCGGCGACGAAACACGCATGTGCACTTCACGCGCGCCGGCCTTGCGCACCAGGTCGAGGATCGGTTGGCTGGTGTTGCCGCGTACGATAGAGTCGTCGACCACAACGACGCGTTTGCCCTTGAGTATCTCGGGCATGGTGTTGAACTTGAGCGCCACGCCGGCCTTGCGCAGCCGGTCATCAGGTTGAATGAACGTTCTCCCGATGTAGCGGTTCTTCATCAGCCCTTCGTTGTAGGGAATGCCAGATTCGTGCGCATAGCCTATGGCTGCCGCTGTCGCAGAGTCAGGGATGCTCATCACGAGGTCGGCATCGACGGGGTGCTCGCGTGCGAGCTCGCGCCCCAACTGCTGCCGCACTTGATGAATAAGTTGTCCATCCATCACGCTATCGGGCCGCGAAAAGTAGATGTATTCGAACACACAGAGGTGGCGTTGCGCCGGCGGCAGCCCCTGGTGAATGGTGGCGCCCTCTGCGGTGATCTCGACGATAGCACCAGGCGGTACCTCTTGCACGTCGTGCACGCCCAGCACCTGCAGCGCACAGGTTTCAGACGCCACGACCCAACCGTTGCCATTGAGGCGCCCCATGCACAGCGGCCTAAAGCCCCACGGGTCGCGAACCGCATAGAGCGCATCACGTGTGAGCAGCGTGAGCGAGTAGGCCCCACGGCTGATTGCCATGACATCGCGGATGCGATCGACCCAGGTGGACCCCTGCGCGCCGGCGAGCAGTTGGATCATGATCTCGGTATCGCACCATGACGTCAGCCCGACCCCGCGCTGGAACAGGCGTTGACGCAGTTCGTTCGTATTCACCAGGTTGCCGTTATGGGCGATGGCGATGGGCCCAAGCATCGACTCGAGCAGAAACGGCTGTGCACTGACGGGGCGAGACGAGTCTGCTGTCGAATAGCGGGTGTGCCCGATAGCGATGTGGCCCGCGAGCGGACGTAGGTTATCCTCGTTGAACACCTGTGTCACGAGGCCCATCTCTTTGTACAGCGTGGCGCGTTGGCCGTCTGACACGGCGATGCCAGCGCTCTCTTGCCCGCGGTGCTGTAAAGCAAAAAGCCCAAAGAAGGTCAGGCGAGCCACCTGCTCGCTGGGGGCATAGATGCCAAAGACACCACAGGACTCGTGCGGGCGGTCGCTGTCAGCGACGCAAGCATTGGAGCAAGACTGACTATTGCACTGACTGATCGGCACGGATCACTTCCTGTGTGAGTTGTTCCTGAAAAGCCACCAGGCGGGCGCGCAGGGCAGGGTCGTACAGGGCTAGGATCTTGGCCGCGGCCAGGGCAGCGCCCTGGGGCTCTAACACTACCGCAGGTGCCACGCCTGACGGCATGCGCAGCGAAGAGTAGACATCTGCGCCGCCAAAACTGCTTGCCACAGGGGGGCAGGTGATGACCGGGAGGGGTGTGTTGGCGTCGAGCATGCCGGCCAACGCGTTAGAACGGCCCGCCACTGCAATGAACACTGTCGGTTCATCCAGGCCATTGTAGGCCTCGATCAGCCGCAGCAAATAGCGGACGCTCTTGTGAGCCGAGGCCACGTGCCGCTCCCATGGCACCTGCCACAGATCGAGCTGGTCTGTGATGCGGGTCACATGGTCGAGGTCGCTCCGAGAGCCCATCAGCAGTACGACCTTCATCATCCCTCCTACCGGCTACTCGTCGTCGTGGTGGTGGTGCTCTTCAGGCAGCACCCAGCGGTCGGTGAGGTCGGCCACGGCCATGTAGTTGGCCAGCACCTGCTTGAGGTGTGCATCGTCCACCTCTGGCAGGTCACGGTACACCTGCTTGTCGAGTTGACGGGTGCGGTCGCCACCAGGCCAGATGCGCCAGGAGTCGTTGTCGATCACGTCGGCCACCACCAGCTCACCGGTCGAGCGCGTCCGTCCGAACTCGATCTTGAGGTCGACCAGCGTCACGTCCTGTTTGGCCCACTCGCCTTCGAGGATCTCGAATACGCGCTGACCGACGGTGCGCATGGCCTCAATCTCTGTCGGCGTGGCTACCTGCATCGCTACGATCTGCTCCTCGTTCACCAACGGATCGTGCTGGGCGTCATCTTTGTAAAAGAACTCGACAACAGTAGGCTCAAAGCGTGTGCCCTCGACGATCTCTGGGTGTCGCCGCAGATACGAGCCAAAGGCGATCCGCCGCATGACCACCTCGATAGGGATCATGGCGCAAGGCGTAACTAGGTTGATGCGGTCGCCGATCATGCCGATATAGTGCGTGGGTACACCTTCGACCTCGAGCACGTAAAAGACGTTCGAGTTGGTGCGGCACGCCACTGCGCCCTTGCCAGGCAACGTGCTTCTTCGGGCGCCGTCACCCGCCGAGAGGTCATCTTTGTGGAACATGTAGACCAGGTCATCTCGCGTCGGGTGCGCATAGATCACCTTGGTCTTGCCCTGCGCGAGAGCCGGGCCGAACTCTGTCTCTGATACCAGCATGAGTTCTACTCCTGTATCACTGGGCCGCTGGGTGGTTGCTCGCGACCGACTGCACTGTAGCGGTGATACGACGAGCCAGACGCACAGCGCGGGCAGGGGCGTTACCCACGCCAGCCCCTTGCGCAATGATGGCTCGAACCTGTATTGCGGGTAGATACTGCGTGATCTCGCGATCCTCGGCCAGTAGCGCGATCAAGGGATTCGTCTCGCCCCGCTGCAGCGCCTCCCACGCGGCCATACTACAAGCGCGGATGCGCTCGTGCATCTCTTGCCGCGATGCCCCTGCCTTGACCAGCGCCATCAGCAACGGCTCGGTAGCGGCAAAAGGCCCATAGGTGGCAAGATTGCGGGCTATGCCCTCGCGGTTGATGCGCAGGCCCTTGACCACGCGTGTGAGGCGCATCAGGATATCATCGATAGCCAGAAAGGTCTCGGGCAACACCGAGCGACGGTTGGCCGAGTCGTCCAGCGTGCGTTCTAGCGCCGAGTGAGCGGCGTTGTCCCACGACACCCTCGCCAGCGCTACTACCTGCCGAGCCAACGAGCAGACACTCTCTGACGTGATGGGGTTGCGCTTGAACGGCATGGCTGAAGAGCCCACCTGCTGGGCCCCAAACGGCTCGGAGAGCTCGCCCAAGGGGGGCGACTGCAACAGGCGGATATCCAGGGCCAGCTTGTAGCAGCTTTGCGCCAGAGCGGCCAGCACGTCGAGCACCAGACAGTCCATCTTGCGGGGATAGGTTTGCGTGGCAACCTCAAAGGCAGCGATGCCGAGCCGCGACATGATGCGGCGCTCCATCTCCTCGGGCGAAAGCGACGCGTCAGAGAGCAGGTGCTCGTAAGACGAAGCTGTACCAACAGCCCCCTTAAAGCCCTTGCCCTTGACGCGTGGTAGCGTTTGCTCAAGCGAGGCCCAGTCTTCAAACAGGTCCTGAGCGTATTGGGCCAGACGGTAGCCCAGTGTGGTGGGCTCGGCTGGCTGCAGATGAGTGTAAGCCATGACCATGGTATCGGCCTCAGCCTCGACATGGGTGGCCAGAGCCTGGAGCAGGGCGGCAAGCCGGCCGCGCACCAGCAGCAGTGCATCGCGAATGCGCAGCGCATCTGCGTTGTCTTCCACATCCATGCTGGTGGCGCCCAGATGGATGATGCCGCCCCCTACCGGGCACTGCTCGGCATAGGCGTGTACCTCGGCCATCAGATCATGGCGCAGCTCACGCTCGAGCGCCTGTGCCCGCTCCCAGTCGATATCCTCGGCATGGGCCCTCAAGTCGGCAGCCTGGACTTCAGTGACGAGGCCTGCTTCGGCCTGCACCTCAGCTAACGCCACCCAGATGCGCCGCCACAGCCGCCGCTTGTGGTATTCGGACCAGATGGAACGCATCTCGTCGCTGCCATAGCGCCAGGTAAAGGGCGAGATAAAGGTCTCGTGCGAATAGGTTGTCACCTGAGCATGATCTCCTAGAACTGACCTGCGGCCCGCATACCGTTGACGAATAGGGGTAACCCCATCCCATCATGCTCGCCACGCGACCAGCGAGGGTGCTGCCATGCGAGTACATGGTCTTCTGGGTGCGGCATGAGCCCGAATACGTTCCCGGCCCAGTTGCAGAGCCCGGCGATATTGCCGATAGAGCCGTTGGGGTTGTCGGGATAGGCGGCGGCTGCGGTGGTAAAAGCGCCATCGACAGTAGGTGCGTATTGGAGCCCCACCAGGCCCTGGTCGAACAGAGCGCGAGACTGGTTGGCATCATCTATCCATAGTCGGCCCTCGCCGTGAGCCACGGGGCACAGAATGTCTTGTTCTAGCCCCCTCGTGAACAGGCTGCGGCTGTTTGGTAACGGTTGTAGCCGTACCCAGCGGCACTCAAAGCGTCCCTGCTGATTCTGAGTCAGTGTCACTCGCTGCAGCGGGGCAGGCCCGGGCAGATATCCGGCCTTGACCAACGCCTGAAAACCGTTGCAGATGCCCAACACTGGCTTGCCCGAGGCTACAAAGGCATCGAGGTCATCACGGAAACGGTGATACAGGTCGTTGGCCCACAGCCTGCCTGCGCCAAGGTCATCGCCATACGAAAAGCCGCCAGGGATCACCAGCATCTGATAGTCTGCCAGGCGACGGTCGCCCACGCCCAACTGATTGATGTGAACGATCTCCGGTGCCCCGTTGGCGAGCTCGCACGCCAGGGCAGCTTCGCGATCACGGTTTGTGCCCGGCGCGTGCAGGATGATGACGCGAGGTAAGGTGCCACTTGCCAGGCTAGCCATCGATATGTCCCCTCCAGGCAGATGCAATCTCGCTGAGACTGAGTTCGAGCAGCGGCATGGCACCCTCCTGCGCGCAAAAGCGCACCTCAGGTTCTTTGAGCACATGCCCCACTGCGGCGCAGGGCAGGCCCTCAAAGGCGGCCTCGAAAGCCGCTGCGTGGTCTGGTGCCACCTCAACCAGGTAACGGGCGTTCGACTCGGCTACGAGGCGCTCTACAGGCGCCAGCTCGCTGGCAGCGTCGCCTGGCAGGCGCGATAGGTCGATATCGACGCCAAGGCGGCCGCCCAAGGCCATCTCACTGGCGGCCACGGCCAGCCCGCCCTCTGAGAGATCGTGGCAGGCAGAGACATGGCCGGCGGCGATGGCGCCATGCAGGGCTCGCGCCAAAGCGGGGCCAAAGGGAGCGATGCCGGGTGGCATGCCGCCCGAATCGGTCGTGACCTGCAGCCACAAGGAGCCGCCCAACTCGCGGCGCGTCTCTCCGATCAGGTATAGCCGGTTGCCAGGCGTCTTGAGGTCCATGGTCACACAGCGCTCGGCGTCTGGTACGATTCCCAGCGCCGTGATCAGCAACGAAGGGGGAATTGCTACCTGCTTGCCCGATACCGTATCGAGGTATTCGTTGTTGAGACTGTCTTTGCCCGAGATAAACGGGGTGCCATAGTGCAGAGCGCCATCGTAACAGCCCTTACAGGCACGCACCAGGCTGCCCATGCGGTCGGGCAGGGCGGGGTTGCCCCAGCAGAAATTGTCCAGGATCGCGATCCGTGCGGGATCAGTGCCCACGGCCACCACGTTGCGCACGGCCTCGTCGATGGCGCTCACCGCCATGGCGTAGGGGTCCAGCTTGCCATAGGCGGGGTTGAAGCCGTTTCCGAGAGCGATGCCGAGTCCGCTGTCGCGCAGTTCCAGCGGTCTGAGCACAGCTGCATCTGAGGGGCCATCGGCATGCACGCCAACAAAGGGCTTGATCTGCGTCGCGCCCTGCACCTCATGGTCGTAGCGCCGCACGACGTCCTCTTTGCTCCGGATGTTGGGGTGCGCCAGCATGTCCAGAGTCACAGCCCTGAGGCTTGACGCTGCATCTGACAGGTCAGCCTGAGACCAAACGGGGGCGTGCCACTCGCCGCGAAGCCGGCGTCGCGGGAGCCCATCGTGCAAAAACGACATCGACAGATCGGCCACCTGCAGCTCGCCGTGGGTCAGCAAGAGGCGACCACTGTCGACAAAGCGGCCGATGACGGTCATCTCGACGCCATAGAGGGCGCAGATCTGTTGCAGACGGGCCTTGTGGCCCTCGGGTACGGCCAACACCATGCGCTCTTGCGCCTCGGACAACCAGATTTCCCACGGCTGCAGGCCAGCGTACTTGAGCGGCACCGTGGCCAGATCGACCTCAACGCCGGTCTCGGCGCCCATCTCGCTTACGGCCGATGACAGGCCGCCCGCGCCGCAATCAGTGATGGCGCTGTAGAGGTGCTCATCGCGGGCCACCAGCATCGCGTCGAGGGTGATCTTTTCGGTGATAGGGTTGCCGATCTGCACGGCGCCACCGGTCAGTTCACCGGTTTCGTCGGTCAGTTCGAGCGATGAGAAGGTGGCCCCGTGTAGACCATCGCGGCCAGTGCGGCCGCCGAGTACCACCACTAGATCGCCAGGGCGAGCGCCCGAGGGATGTGCGCCGCGTGGCGCCAGCCCGACACAGCCGCAGTACACCAGCGGATTGGCGGTGTAGCCCTCGTCGAACCAGATGGCGCCGTTGACGGTGGGGATGCCCATCTTGTTGCCATAATCCTCGATACCGGCAACCACGCCGCCATAGATGCGCTGTGGATGCAGCACGCCAGTGGGCAGGTGGGTGGGATCGAGGTCGAGTGGGCCAAAGCAGAGCACATCGGTGTTTGCGATGGGGCGTGCCGACACTCCCATCACATCACGCACGACGCCTCCCACGCCAGTGTTAGCCCCGCCAAAGGGCTCGAGCGCCGAGGGGTGATTGTGCGTCTCGACCTTGATCGATACCTCGTGCGCGTCTCCCAGGGCAACGATGCCAGCGTTGTCCACAAAAGCCGAGATCACCCAGGGGGCAGCGATGGACTGTGTGGCGGCGCGTAGATACGTCTTGATCAGCCCGTCGATGGTCTCTCGCTGCTTGACGCCATCATGACCATGCTCGACATAATCCACAAGAGCCTTGAACGTCTTGTGGACACAGTGCTCAGACCACGTCTGCGCCAGGCTCTCGAGTTCGACATCGGTCGGGTCGCGCCCCTCGCGCTCATAGTAGTCACGGATGGCAAGCATCTCGTTCAGGTCGAGCGACAATAGCCGTTCGCGAGATAGTGCCTGCAGCTCTTCGCAAGATAGATTGCGCACCGCTATGGTCTCTGCTCGCAGCTCGGTGGCGTGGTGCGCGTCTCCCACGTGAGGTACAAGCTGCCCGAGCGCATAGTACTCGATCACCTGGTTGCACAGCAGGCGCTCGGCGATGGCAGTCAAATCCTGTTGCGAGACATGCCCGTGAACGGTGTACGAGCGGGCCGTGGAGGCGGCGCCAAGGCCGTCTACGCCGATCAGGGCGGCGCGAGCGAGCAAGTTGTCGGCCACACTGTCCGTCACGCCTGGCAGTAGCCCGACCTCGATGAGGGCATCGTCACTCTGGTCTGAGATCACACCGACCAGCCCCCAGGTGGCAGTCTGCGCGATGGGGTCCACCAGCAGCTCGTCGCAGAGCGTCTGTACGTCGGCGTCATCGAGGTCGCCCCGCAAAAAGTAGAGGTCTGAACGCACAATACCCTGCACACCCGTGATGCCCAGCGTAGAGATGTCAGCCAATACCGACGTCGCGTTAACGAGGGCGGGCTGGGGCGATACGCACACACGATAGATGCGGTCGGTGGCCATGGCCGAGTCAGACACAGTAGGCGCCCTCCGAGTGCGATCGACAAGTTGGAGTCAAGGTCACGGCCGGATCTGATAGTTGGGAGCTTCTTTGGTGATCACGATGCTGTGCGGATGGCTCTCGACATAACTGGCGTGCGAGATACGCACAAAGCGTCGTTTCTGATGTAGCTCAGCCAGGTTCGCGGCGCCCACATAGCCCATACCCGAGCGCAGACCGCCCATGAGCTGAAATACGGCGTCGGGCATCTGTCCCTTGTACGCGACACGGCCCTCAATACCCTCTGGCACCGTCTTGCCCGAGGCACGAGCCGATGATGAGGTCGACTCGGTATCAACGCTCGATGCGTAGCGATCACGGCCATAGCCGTGGCGCATCGCCCCGAGCGAGCCCATGCCACGGTATTCCTTGAAGCGGCGTCCCTCGTAGATCACCACCTCACCCGGGCTCTCGTCGGTGCCCGCGAGCAGATTGCCCAGCATGACGGCATCGGCGCCGGCGGCCAGGGCCTTGACGATGTCGCCACTATAGCGGATGCCTCCATCGGCGATGATGCCGGCGCCGTACGGCCTGGCGGCCTCGGCACATTCCATGATCGCACTGAGCTGTGGCATGCCACAGCCGGCCACGATGCGCGTAGTGCAGATCGAGCCGGCGCCCACGCCCACCTTGACCACATGGGCGCCGGCGTTTATCAGATCGCGGGTGCCCTCGGCCGTGACGACGTTGCCGGCAAACAATGTGACGTCGGGGAACTGGCGCCGCAACTGCTCTACCGCGCGCAACACCATAAGCGAGTGGCCATGGGCTGTGTCGAGCGATAGCACGTCAGCGCCCGCCTCGACCAGAGTCCTGGCACGCTCAATCATGTCGGCGCCCACGCCTACAGCCGCGCCAACCAGCAGTTGGCCCCCAGCGTCTTTGGCTGCCATGGGAAAGTCCATCTTCTTCTGGATGTCTTTGACGGTGATGAGGCCCTTGAGGTTAGAATACTCGTCGACTAATGGCAGCTTCTCTATGCGGTGCTCAGCCAGGATTTCGAGCGCCTGATCGAGGGTGGTACCTAACGGTGCTGTCACAAGCCCGTCCGATGTCATCAGCTCGGTGACGGGACGTGAGTCGTCACGCGCAAAGCGGATGTCTCGGTTGGTCAGGATTCCAACCAACCGCTGCCCCTCGGTGATGGGAACGCCCGAGATGTGGTAGTGTGCCATGATCTCCTTGGCCTCAGCCAGCGTGGCTGTGGGCGGCAAGGTGATTGGATCGACGATCATGCCAGACTCTGAGCGTTTGACCTTGTCGACCTCTGCGGCCTGCTCTTCGATGGAGCAGTTGCGGTGGATGATGCCGATTCCGCCTTCGCGAGCGATGGCGATGGCCATACGTGCTTCAGTGACTGTGTCCATGGCCGCCGACAGGAGCGGCACGTTCAGGTGGATGTTGGGCCCGAGTTGGGTCCGCAGATCTACCTGTGCGGGCAGGACCTCCGAGCGGCCAGGAACCAGCAACACATCATCGAAAGTGAGCGCCTCGACGATCTCGACGTTGTTCATGGGCATCACAACCTCCGCAGGTTACCTCTGGCAGAACCGCAAACTGCGCAGCCCTAGAGCGGCCACTTGATGACAACCAGCTCGTCGCGCTCCGCGCCTACCGAGATCAGATCGATGGGCGTGTTGATGAGCTCCGAGACGCGCTGACAGTAAGCCCAGGCCGCCTCTGGCAGGTCTTGTACCGAGCGTAGATGGCTGATCGGCTCGCTCCAACCTGGCATGCTGATGTAGATCGGCTCGACGTGAGCCAGCACATCGGCATCGGCGGGATAGTCACGGGTCAGTGAGCCGTCTGGCAGCCGGTAGGCCGAACAGATGAGAACTTGATCTAGTCCGGTGAGTACGTCGAGGCGGGTGATGGCCAGCCCCGAAAAACCGTTGACGCGCGCGGCATAACGTAGCGCCACCGTGTCGATCCAGCCGCAACGGCGTCGGCGACCGGTAGACGTGCCGTACTCATGGCCCTGTTCTACCAGCCAATCGCCTGTGGCGTCAAGCAGCTCTGTGGGGAACGGCCCCGCACCCACGCGCGAGGTATAGGCCTTGACGATGCCCAGCACATGGCTGACTTGCATCGGACTGACGCCCGAACCCTGACAGGCGCCACCGGCGGTGGGTGAGGAAGAGGTCACGTACGGGTAGGTGCCATAGTCGATATCGAGCATGGTGGCCTGTGCGCCTTCGAGCACCAGACGCTTGCCCTGGTCGAGCGCCTCTTGCACCAGATGATCAGTGTCAGTGACATAACGAGCGAGTCGCTCGCCGGTGGGCAGATACTGTTCTGCGATGCTCTCGACCGTCATGGGGTCATGATCAAAGACACGGGTAAGCTCAAGGTTGACGCGCTTTAGCGCTTGTGAGACTCGCTCGCGAAAGCGCGCTGGGTCCACCAGGTCTTGGACGCGGATACCGGTGCGTGCGTATTTGTCGGCGTAGGCGGGGCCGATGCCGCGACGCGTCGTCCCCAGAGCCGCTGCGCCGCGCAGTTCTTCTTCTAGGCCGTCAAGCAGAATATGATAGGGCATCACCAGGTGCGCGCTGCTGCTGATATGGATGTTATCAGACATAACCCCGAGGCTTCGCACCGTGTCGAGCTCTTCGATAAGGGCAGGGGGGTTGATCACCATGCCATGCCCCAGCACGACCGCGACCTCGGGCCGCGTAATACCAGAGGGAATCTGATGCAGCTTGAGCACCGTGTCTCCAACCATCACCGTGTGACCGGCGTTGTTGCCGCCCTGGTAGCGCACCACCATATGCGCCCGCTCAGCGAGGTGGTCTGTGATCTTGCCCTTGCCCTCATCGCCCCACTGGGCGCCGATGACGATCGCCGCTGGCATGGTCAACCTCCGGTCCGTTTTAGTCTCACTCTGACAAACAAGTAGGAGCGCCTCTCTGCAACATTGTTGTTGCCGCAGAGAAGACGCCCCTGTCAGCTCTACTCACAGCGCGGCCAGTATAGCATGTGCATGCCACGGCCGCAACCACTCGCCAACCTAGGCCATATAGTCGCGCAACTGCCTGCTGCGGCTAGGGTGCCGCAGGCGATCCAGCGCTTCGTGCTCGATCTGACGGATGCGCTCACGGGTGAGGCCGAACTTTTTGCCCACCTCTTCGAGGGTGTAGCTGCGGCCGTCATGCAGTCCAAATCGCAATTTGAGGATGCGAGCCTCACGCGGCGAAAGGGTAGTGAGCACCTCGCCGAGCTTGTCTTGCAGCAACCGGTGATACGCCGTATCAGAGCGCGTAGGCGCTTCCTCATCGGGGATAAAGCTGCCCAGCTCGCTGTCTTCTTCTTCGCCTACCGGTTTCTCCAGCGAGAGCGGCCGCTGCGAAACCTTAAGCATCCACTGCACCTTCTGTGGGGGCAGAGCGAGCTCCTCGGCGATCTCTTCAGGCGTGGGCTGTCGGCCCCAGTCCTGCTCGAGCTGCTGAGCCACCTGATATACCTTGCGGATGCGGTCGCTCAGGTGCACGGGCAGACGAATCACGCGACCCTGGTCGGCGAGTGCGCGTGTGATGGCCTGGCGAATCCACCAAGTGGCATAGGTGCTGAACCGGTGGCCTCGATGGTAGTCGAACTTTTCCACCGCCTTGATCAGGCCCAGGTTCCCCTCCTGAATGAGGTCGAGAAAGGGCACGCCCTGGCCCAGATAGCGCTTGGCAATGCTCACAACGAGACGTGTGTTGGCGCGGATGATGTGCGCCCGAGCGCCCTCGCCACGCTGATAGACCTTGTAGAGATCATCACGCTCGTCCTCAGTGAGCGAGGGATCGCTCTTGAGGCGCTGCTGGGCCATGCGGCCCTGCTCGTACTCACGCGACAGCGACACCTCTTCCTCGGCCGTCAACAGCGGCACGCGCGCCATCTCTTTGAGATAGAGGCTGATGGTGTCATCTGAGGCGATCTCTGAGAGCGGGACCTCAGGAGCTGCCTCCTTGGCCTTGGGCTTTTCCTCAGCCTCGGCCTGCATCTCGGCCTCTTCTGGCTCGTCATCGTCGTCCACCACCTGAACGCCATTGTCGCTCAGGTAGATGAACAAGTCTTCGAGCTGCTCCATGCTCTCCTCGGCCTCGGGCAGAGCCTCCATGATATCATCAATCGTCAGGAATCCCTTGGCTTCTGCCTTGGCCATGAGAGGCGGAATAATCGCCTCGATCTTTTCGTTAATATCAACTGCCATCGTCACTCCACCTGTATGCGGCTAACGCCGCCGATTGACAAAGAAAAACCGCCAAGCCGAACGTCCTTGGCGGGCTGTGGTCTCTACACAAGAGGTGAGCATAATACTACGTCGACCCAGCCCCTCTGGATCGGGCGAAACACACTCTCCTCAGGTGCAAAGCCAGTATATCACGTCAGGCGCACTATGTCAAGCATTTTACAGCGAAACCTGCAGCGTAGCGTTGACATTTCAACCGAAGCTGAACGCGCCTGCCTGGCTACCAACGCCCACACGACCCAGCTTCACTGACAGGCCGCTAGACACACTCTGCCCGCGCGCTAACAAACATCTTATTATAGCAACCTGAGCCGCGGGCGTCAATGGTTTGGCGGCGTCAATCGGCAAAAATGCGCACTTACGCTAGCGCGTCTACCAGACCCCTGATGTAGCCCAACGAGAAGGCTTCTGCGGCGGAGCGCCCGCCAGCCATGTCGGGCAGGTGGTCGGAGATCACCGCGCCGTCAAAGCCAATTTCGTAGAGCGCCTTGACGACTTTTGCCATCCTCATATAGCCATCGTCGAGATAGGTCTCGACAAAGCCGTCGGGCATGGGCGCCGTGACGTTACGCAGGTGCACCTTGAACAGCTTGCTCAGGCCGCCAAAGTGCTGGATCGTCTCGATCACATCGCGGCCCATCGCGGGTCCACCTTCGAGCCAACAGCCAACACATAGACACACGCCGATGTTGGGGCTGTCGGCCAGCTCAATCGCTTGCCGGTAGCCGTCAAAGGTGCCGAAAATCGGTCGGGGTATGCCCGCCAAGGTGTAGACAGGGGGGTCGTCGGGGTGAATGCCGATGCGGATGCCCAGTGATTCGGCCACCGGCGCCACGCGCTCGATAAAGTAGACATAGTTGTCCCACAGCTCGACGGCTGTGTACTCACGACCGTGGCTGAGGGGCGTTCGAAACACCTCGCCCACCCAGTGGCCTTCGTTGGCGCGCTCCAGGCGAAACGCGCGCGAACGAGCGCCGCCCCGGATCTCTTCACGCTCCGTCGACCAGATGCCATTAGCCATATGCGCATAGGTGGCGTAAAAAATACCTGCCTCGGCGAGGTTGTGCAGGTAGCCGATGTACTCGGCGATCTTGGCGTCGCGCTCTGGCAGGTTCAGCGTGACTGCTGGCATGTTGTGGACGTTATGGTTGGCGAGGCGGTAGACCTGTAGCCCATATGTGGCAAAGCGCTGCACCACCTCACGGTAGGCCGCAGCCGAGTGTTCCGCCTCGCGTGGCAGATCGGTCATCACCCATTCGACCCCGAGCTGCAGTCGCATCAGGATCTCTTCTTCGCTGGCATCATGCCGTAACTGCGTACCCACCTGGATGCCGGGCCGCGAAGCCGAGTATCCAGGAACTGCTCGCAAGGCATACTGTTCGCTCATGCTTCACCTCACCGCAGCGGTGTAGAGAGACTGCGGGCGCATCGCATGCGCCCGCAGTCCGTCAAGAGTCCGTTCAGCTATTCGCCCTCTACAGTGATGACCACGGAGGTCGCATCATCATCTGCCGAGATGATGACCGTGGCGGTTCGACCTTCCTTGACCCATGACTGTGAGGCCATGTCCTCCATACTCATGCTCGCGTCAGCGTCGAGCTCCCAGTCGTTGGCTGGCATCTGCTCCTCGTACCAGGTTATCACATCGCCAACCGGATGGTTGACCCTGAACGAGACCATCGTGCCGAACGATGACTTGTCCTCTGCGTCGAGAGGAATTGCGATGTCTTCGGGCACGCCTGGCGCGGCAACCCCCTCGGGCGCAGTGATGCTGACGGGCTCATTGATGCTCGTCACCAGCGTGTCCAGCTGGTACGAGATCGGGTCACCGGCTCTATCACCACTCCAAAAGATGGACGACTTGACCACGAGGCCCAGTTCTTGAGACACATAATAGTCAGCATAGGCTTCGTCGAGCTTGACGTCCTCGTCGGCCGCCACCCACTTTTGAATGGCGTTGGTTTCGCAGCGATAGTGGACGGTCTTGTGTCCGTCGACACTCTCGGTCCCTTTGCGGTCGCAGTCCTCACCGATCGTCTGTTGTGGGTCGGCCCAGTGAAAAGTCCCTACTGTGGCGTCGATTGGGTCAGTCTCCGAAGACTCCATGGACATCCATTCCCCGCCTGACCGCATGTAGGTGGTATCGCCGATGCGGATGACCTCCATGGCGTCATCAGCGTCGCTCGCGCCGATGAGGGTTCGCATCGCGGGCCCCTCGGCCGAGTACTCGATCAGCATTGTGAATGACTCTTGCACGCCCTCTTCAAGCGTCTCGATAGCCCATTCCGAGCGGTAGCTCGTAAGGTCAAGTTCGTCTAGGTCACGAATGACCAGCTCGTCCTCATCGGTCTCATCTTCCGAGGTCGGCTCAGCTTCGGCTTGTGGCTCCTCTACCTCTTCGTCCACTTTTTCGGGGGCTGCGTCCTCAGCCTCTGCAACCGGCTGCTCTTCCTGCTCGACCAGAGCCGCTGATGACTCACCGGCCTCGGTGATCTTTTCAGCGACCTTGGCAGGGCTGCACCCTGTCATCAGGGCCGCCAGCAAAGCAATCACAATCATCAGTACCAGATTACGTCGCATTTCGGTTCTCTCCATTCTTAGGGATCTCCCCCCGGTTCATTATGCTACCCTCGAGCGACAGTGTCAACGGGTTGTTGCCGGGCTGGCCGTCTCGTCTACCGCTCGTGCCGTTGGTGGTCGTCTGACGGTGTGGTATACTCGCCGCAGCCCAGCATGGTGAGCGAGATGCGTATCGTTGTCATGTGCAAGTCAGTGCCAGACACCATGGATGTCCGCTTTGATCCACAGACCAAGACCATGGTGCGGGCCGGTGTGGCTACGACTATCAATCCATTCGATCTTTTCGCGATCGAAGCGGCGCTACGGTTGCGCGAGCAACACGGCGGCACCGTAACCGCCATGACTATGGGGCCATCGGCGGCCCAGCGCGAACTGCAAGACGCTATCGCTATGGGCTGTGATGATGCTGTGCTGTTGAGCAGCCCTGCCTATGCTGGTTCCGACACCTGGGCCACTGCCTATGCTCTTGCCTGTGCCGTGCGCTACATGGGCGAAGTTGACCTGATCGTCTGCGGGCGCCAGGCGCAGGATGGCGATACTGGCCAGGTGGGCCCCGGTATCGCTCGCCAGCTCGGCTGGCCGCAAGTGACGTATGTCTCTCGTGTGTGTGAGCTCGACCTGATGGCACGCCGCATCGTGGTCGAGCGTCTGCTTGAGGATGGGCGCCAGACCTTGGCGGCACAGCTGCCGGCTGTGATGACGGTGCTCAAGGACGCCAATCTGCCGCGGACCGCCACGCTGCGGGGCATGCGTCGAGCCCATCGTGCGGTCGTACCCACCTGGGGCCCCGAGATCACCGGGGCAGACCCGCGCCTGGTAGGACTCGATGGCTCGCCCACGCGGGTGGTGCGCGTCTTTTCGCCCACGGCCCGCCAGGGACAGGTACAGTGGATCACGGCCGCGACGCCGCAAAAGGTCGCAGAGGGCCTCCTCGCCGCGCTGACGGCCGAGCAGTTGGTGTAGCTATGGCCAGGCTCAAGATCGATCGTGAACTGTGTATTGGCTGTGGCGCCTGCGTCGATGCCTGTCTCTACGGGGCACTTGCACTGGTCGATGGTCTTGCCGTGGTGAACGACCTGTGCGTCGCCTGCTCTGCCTGCCTCGATGTGTGTCCAGTCGTTGCATTGTCACTCCCCGCCGCGCAAGATGCATCTCTCTCTGCCGATACCGCCAGCGGTGTATGGGTCTGGATCGAGACACAGCATGGCGGCGCTGCCGAGGTGTCGTGGGAGATGCTTGGCAAAGGGCGCGAGCTGGCCGATGCTCGCCGCGTCGAGCTGGTTGCCTGCGTGTTGGGCAGCCGTTGCCAAGACCTCGCGCTGTCTGCGGGGCGGCGCGGCGCCGATCGGGTTCTGCTCGTCGATGACCCCGCATTAGCAGCCTTTCAGACCGACGTCTACGCCCGCGTGCTGTTGACGCTCGTGACCGCGCAACGCCCCGAGATCATGCTCTTTGGGGCCACCACACGCGGGCGCGACCTGGCCGGCTCGCTGGCGGCCGACCTGCGCACCGGCCTCACAGCGGATTGCACTGAGCTGAGCATCGATCCTGAGAACGGCTGTCTGGTGCAGACACGGCCGGCCTACGGCGGCAACATCATGGCCACCATTGTGACGCCCACCAGGCGCCCACAAATGGCCACAGTGCGCCCCCGCGTGTTTGAGCCTGCTCCTGTGCAAGGCGATCGGGTGCCCACGATCGAACGCGTCGCTATGCCGCCAGTGGGCGAGCTGGCCACCGAGGTGCTGGCCTTTGTGCCCAGCCGCAGCGACGAGAACCTCGGCCAGGCTCGCGTCATCGTTGCCGGCGGCAAGGGGGTAGGCAGCGCCGAGGGTTTTACGCTGTTGGCCGAGCTCGCAGCGCTGTTGGGGGGTGCCGTAGGCGCCTCGCGCGCAGCGGTGGATGCCGGTTGGGTGAGTTATGCTCATCAGGTGGGGCAGACGGGCCGTACTGTGCGCCCCGAGCTGTACATCGCCTGCGGCATCTCGGGCGCCATTCAGCATCGTGCGGGAATGTCCACCTCGCGCGTCATCGTCGCCATCAACAGCGATTCCACTGCGCCGATATTCGACATTGCCCACTTTGGCGTGGTGGGCGACCTATTCCAGATCGTGCCTGCTCTGAGCGCCGCCCTGCGGCAGCAGTTGGGGGACCAGCAGTGAGTTCGGCCCAACCCATCCAGGACCGCTTCATTTACGCTGGTCGCACGGTGCTGGCGGTATGGTGCCCCGCACCCTGGCGACCAGAAATCGCCCTTGTGCGACAGTGCAGTGGCCTCTGCTTTGACGAGGCAGGGCATTTGCTGCTGGTCTCAGGCGATGGCCAGCATTGGGCATTGCCTGGTGGCCACCTGGAGCCTGGCGAGGCGCTCGAGGATACCCTGTGTCGTGAGGTGCGCGAAGAGGCCTGCGCCAGGGTCGGTGCAATGGCTTACCTGGGTTGCCAGCGCATCCACGAGGAGGCCGATGGGCAGGCGCTGCCTGTGTATTATCAGGCGCGCTTCTGGGCGCGAGTCGTGCTCGACCCCTTCGCCCCGCGCCACGAGATCGTCCAACGGCGCCTGGTCACGCCAGACCAAGCCGCAAGGCTGCTGGGTTGGGGCGAGTCGCCCATCCTTGCTCACCTGCTGAGCCTGACGACTGGGCTGGAGCGCAGGGCACCGCGAGGCGGCGAGGGATGATCGTCTCTCAACAGGCGGTCAGTGCCTTGCGTACGTACCGCTACCACCGCACGCCGCAACGCCGGGTGACGAGCGAGGCCGCAGCCCTGGCATTCGTCGATGAGGTGGGCTTTGCTTACCTCTTTGGTGAGCGCGGCGCAGAGATGCCGACACTGTGGGGCGCCATCTGTGGCCAAGACCGTCCTGTGCCGCGCAACCACAACGATGCCGACCTGGGCCGCACCTGGAGTTGGAAGGATTCGCTGCCCTCGCGTGGCGAGGTGTTCTACGGCAAGCTGCTCCGCAAAAAGCCCATGCTCGTCTCTCTGCAGTTGCTGCCGTACTTTTATGCCCTTTCGCCCAACTATGGCGATCTTGACGACTATCAACAGCAATATGAGGACGGCTTGCTCACGATCGAGGCCCGCAACATTTATCAGGCGCTTCTCGATCATGGCCCGATGTCCACCAGTCGGCTGCGACAGGAAGCGGGGTTGCAGGGGGGCGGAGCGAATGCGCGACGCTTTGAAAATGCCATCACCGAGCTGCAGGTGCAGATCAAGATCGCCAAGACGGGTATTTCAGACGCCAACCGCTGGGGCTATGCCTATGTGTATGACCTCTTTCTGCGGGCGTTCCCTCAGGTCTCTGAGCAGGCGAGGCTGATCTCGAGCGATGAGGCGATGACGACGCTGCTCCTCAAGCACCTCAACAACACGGTTGCGCAGTCCGAGTCGGCACTCAAGCGCCTGTTTGACTGGGACTCGTGGGAGTGGGAGCGGCTGATCGAGCGACTGACGCAGGCCGGCCAGCTGGTGGCCGATCTGAACATCGAAGGCGTTCGGGGGCCACATCTGGCGACCCGGGAGACCTGCGTGGAACTGGGAGTGAAACCATGACGGATTGTGAGCCTGGCTTTAAGGGGCAGATCGCCTGGGTGACGGGTTCGTCGCGTGGCATCGGTCGCGTCATCGCCGATCATCTGGCAGCGCTGGGCGCCACCGTGGTCGTCCACGGCACATCACCCTCGTCAGGCACTGCCTTTGGCGAGGCCGCCTCGCTGCAGGCGGTGGCCGACGAGATCTCACAGCGGCATGGTAGCCGCGTGCTGGCGGTGGCTGGTGACCTCACCGATGAAGACACCGTTGCTGGGCTGGTCGAGGCTATCGAGCACAGTGTCGGTGCGCTAGACATCCTGGTGAATTGCGCCGGCGGCGATGTGGGTGCCCAGGGCACCTCGGCCCCGATGGCGGGCAAACCTGAGGCCAACGATGCGGTGCATATCTCGCTCCAAGACCTGCGTACCGTTCTCGACCGTAACCTGATGACCTGCATCTTGTGTTGCCGTGCGGTGGCCCCTGGCATGATGGCGCGCCGCCGCGGTGCTATCGTGAATATCGGCAGTATTGCGGGGCTCACAGGGTTGCCAGGCTCGGCCATCTATGCTACCGCCAAGGCGGCTGTGCACGAGTACTCGCGCTGCCTGGCCGTGCAGTTGCGCCCCTTTAATGTGCGCGTCAATGTGGTGGCCCCTGGCGATACGGTGACGCCGCGTTTTCTGCACAGCCGAGAGATCGAGGAACGGATGATGGTTGACGATGGCACTCTGGAGCGCTATGGCTGGCCCCGCGAGGTGGCAGATACCGTGGCTTTTCTGGCATCCAGTGGCGCGTCGTACATCACCGGCCAGGTTCTGCGCGTAGATGGCGGCAAGCAGGCCTGGCCCTCCTGAGCCAGTCCTGCGCTACCTGAGCCTGCTGACGACGTATGGAGAGTGCTAGGTCAGCGGGAGGGAGCAGGGCAAGATGGCGGATCTCTTATCGTCGTTCAAAGACAAAGCTGAGGCGCTGGTCACCTCGCTGAACAGCGAGGGTGGTGTGCGAGGTACTATCGAGAGTCTGCGTCGACGCATGGCCGAAGCTGACCGGAGGCGTGCCGTCCGTCGTCTGCAGGATGAGCTCCAGCGCATCGAGCGACAGATCGGTGAGATGCTCACAGACGTGGGCGTGCAGGCGGTGGCGCTACAGCGCGCGAGCGCACTCAACTCGCCCGAACTCGCGCCGCTGTGCGAGCGGATCATCGACCTGGAGACGCTGTTACAAGAGCAAAAGCGCGAGCTGCAAAAGATCGAGGCCGAGGCTCAGGCACAGCGCCTGACTCAAGCTGGGCTGGCAGTCTGCCCGCACTGTGGTCACCCTCACACGCAAGATGTAGCCTTTTGTCCGCATTGTGGACAGGCCGTCAAGCCGGCGATCCCGTCCACCTTTTGTGCTCACTGCGGAGCTCCGTTGCGCTCTGGGGCCAGGTTCTGTCCGCGCTGCGGCCATGAAGCGGTCGACTAGCGAGTCGCACGCTCAACGACGCGAGTTGCGGTGGCTCAAGAGCCATGTATACAGTTCCGGGTTGTGGTAGGTCACCGTCCACGAATCGTGTTCCAGTTCTGGATAGACAGTAAGCCGCACTTTGCCCCCCGCCTCGCGTAGCAGGCTAACCAGATGCTCGGTCATTTCTAGCGGTACTACAGGATCACGAGCGCCGTGAAAGGCCCACACGGGCACCTCGCGCAGTGCGTTCACAAACCACGCGGGCCCATGATAACCGCCGCAGATAGGCGCGATCGCCGCGAACCTCTCGGGATGTGCGATTGCCAGCGCCCACGTGCCAAAGCCACCCATGCTCAAGCCAGTGACATAGACGCTCTCCCGATCGACGCGATAGTGCGATTCCACATCGTCGAGCAGCACCAGCAGCTCCTCGGTCATCGTCGACCACCAGCCGTTCGGAGGGCACTGGGGTGAGACCACAATAAAGGGCATGCTGATTCCAGGATCGTCAAGCATGGCGGGCAGAGGGTTCCTCTTCAAAGACTCGAGATCGTTGCCGCGCTCGCCCGCGCCGTGCAAGAACAGGATCAAGGGCCACTCGCCGCCCTGATCATAGCCATCAGGCAGATGCAGCCAATAGTCCAGCGTCACGGTACGGGTGATCGGCTTGGTCAAGCGACAGGCTGTCTGCGACATGGGTGTACCTCTCAGTTGCTCCAGGCTTGCTTGATCTTGTCGACGACGGCAAGGATATCCTGCATGTCGGCCGCGCTAGCGAGCAGCACGCTGTGTAGCAGCCACAGACCATTATCGCACGCCTGTTGACAATGGGGCCAGTCGCCATCGTCCGGTAGCGGCAGGTTGAGGCGCTGGCAGATGCGCGCGATCTCACGACGAATCATTGGCTCGCGTCCAAACGGAGCAGGGTAGCCTCGGGTAAAGGGCACTCCCTCGGCGCGCGCTGCCGCAACGAACTCGGCGGCCGAACGCCCGCCAAACGATTCGGGGTCATAGCGCATTTTGAGCAGATGATAGGCATTGGCGCTGACGCGCGGATCTCCCGGCAAGGCGACCAGCCCGCCCAACTGCGCCAGCCCGTCAGCCAGCAGCCGGGCGTGACGCTGGCGGCAGGCATTCTGCTCAACGAGCCTGGGCAACTGCGCACGCAGCACTGCAGCCTGCCACTCGGTGAGGCGATAGTTGCTGGCCAGCCCCACATGCTCGTACCAGCCACCGTCGGGGCGGCGCCCCACGTTGACCACAGACCAGCAGCGCTCATGCCAGTCAGCGCTGTTAGTGAGGATGATGCCCCCCTCGCCAGCAGTGATGTTCTTTGAGTTCTGAAAGCTAAAGGTGCCCATGTCTCCGATAGCGCCCACATGGCGCCCACGCCAGGCGGCACCGTGTGCCTGAGCGGCATCTTCGATTAGTGGCAGGTCGTGCTCTTGCGCGATCTGCGCGAGAGCGTCCATGTCTGCCGGCTCGCCGCCGATGTGCACAGCAATGATGGCCTTTGTGCGCGGGGTGATGAGTGCCTCGACTTGGCAGGGGTCCAGATTCCAGGTGTCGGGCAGCACATCGGCAAAGCGCGGGATGGCACCCACCAGCAAAGCAGCATTGGCAGTGGCCACGAACGAGTACGAGGAGGTGATGACCTCGTCGCCCCAATCCAGCCCGATGGCTCGCAGGCAGATCTCTAGAGCGGCACTGCCGTTTGTGCAGCAAACGCCATGAGCCGCCTCGTGGGCTGCGGCAAACTCGCGGGTAAAAGCGTCTACCTGCTCGCCACCCATCGACCACCATTCACCCGAGGCGAGGGTGGTGAGCAGCGCTTTGCGTTCCTGCTCGGACCACTGGGGCCAGTGCGGAAAGGGCCTCTGGCGCAACGGCTCGCCCCCGTCGATCGCCAGTCGAGCTGACATGGTCGCCTCCTGTTGGGGTGCATCGACCACGATGGTAGACGGAGGCGCTAACCGATGTCAAACGCTATATCTTGCGAGGGGCCTCTGCGCAGAGGCCCCTTGAGCAGCCTTGAGCTTGACTAGCGTTTGGGCACCGGGTGGTTGGCCAGCCGTGCATAGGGCAGCAGAGGCCCGCCGATGAGAGGGCGCGCATAGTCGATAAAGGCCTGCGTAACGTCGTTACCGGCTTTGTTCATATACTCACGAGGGAGCATGCGCTCAGCATTGGCGATGTTGGCCAACGAGCCGATCTCAGTACGGCAGCGGTATTCGGGGCCCTCTTCGCGTACCAGAGTGATCATAACGCCCGATTGACCCGCAATGGCGGCACGGACTGCCTCTACACCAGCCCGATAGGCCTCGTCGCGGTCGACCGGCGACTGCAATTCGGCGAACGATCGCTGCAGATAGGCTGGTTTGTCAAAGCGGGCGCGCATGCCCGTGCGCTCCTCGATGATCTGCGCGATGGTCTCGACGACGCCTGCCTTGACCTCGTGGCCAAAAGCGTCTTTGACGCCAGTGCTGGCGGCAAAGGCGGTGCCGTCTGCACGTCGCGCACCCTCGCTCACCGCAACAACGCAATAGCCATAGCGATCGTACATGGACTTGACGTCGTTCGCGATCTGCTCATCGGAGACGGGACATTCAGGCACATAGATCAGGTGAGGGGGGTCGCCCTCCTCCTGGCGTGCCAGCGCAGCTGCGGCCGTCAACCAACCCGCGTTGCGCCCCATCACCTCCATGAGCTTGAGCGGCCCGCTATCGCCCATGGCCTTGGTGTCATAGCCCGTGTTACGGATAGCCGAAGCCACGAACCGCGCCGCCGATCCAAAACCAGGGCAATGATCGGTCAGGGCCAGGTCGTTATCGATGGTCTTGGGCACGCCCACGGCCCGCAGATCATAGCCGCGTGCCTTGGCGGCTTCGCTCACCTGGTAGACGGTGTCCATCGAGTCATTGCCGCCGATGTAGAAAAAGTAACGCACATTGTAACGCTCAAACACGGCCACGATGCTGTCATAGTCCGACGGCTTGACTTTGTAACGCACCGTGCCCAGCGCCGAAGCCGGTGTCTGCATCAGCAGCTCTAGCGTGGTCTCGCTCTCTTGGCGCAGGTCGGTAAACTCGCCGTCGAGCAATCCACGGATGCCGTGCAGCATGCCATAGATGCCTTCGATCTCAGGTTGTGTCAGAGCCTGGCGCACGACACCAACCAGGCTGCTATTGATGACGGTGGTAGGGCCGCCCGATTGGCCAACGACCAGATTGCCTTGGATTGCCATGCCTTCCTCCGATGCCTTGATGCGATCAAACCTCAGAGTATACCGACAAGGAAGGGCCTGTCCAACAGCGGCGATGGCAGCAGGCGTGGCCGCCGTTTGACATGGGGGCGTGTGCTGCCTAGTCTGGCCTCATGCCAGCTTGTGAGGGGGGCTCGATGCCAAGGTACAGGGTGATTCTAGTCCACACGACGGCGGCCGCCATGCGTGGCGAGGCTGTGCTAAACCGTGCAGGGCTGGGCGTCAAGCTGATCCCCGTGCCTCGCAACCTCTCGAGTGACTGTGGCCTGGCCATTCGCATCGCGGCCCAAGACCGCGAGCAGGCGCTGACCGTGCTGGCCAGGGAGCGCGTCGAGATCGCTGGCGTGCATGATATGGAATGACAGGCGATATGACAGAGCTGCTTTACCAGACAGATGCCGCGCTGCGCGAATTCGAAGGCAAGGTGCTTGCCAGTCGACAGCAGCCGGCGAGCGTGGTGCTCGACCGTACGGCCTTCTATCCCGGCGGTGGCGGCCAGCCCGCTGATCGGGGTTGGCTAACGCTCGTCGGCGACCGCTGCCCTGTAGTGGGCCTCGAACGCGAGCAGGGGCAGCTATGGCATCTTATTCAGGGTGCTCTCCCTCCAGTCGGGGGCACGGTTCTCGGTGAGCTCGACTGGGAGCACCGGTATGCCTGTATGCGCACGCATACTGCCATGCACATCCTCTGTGGGGTGGTCTGGCGTGACTTTGGTGCAATGGTGACGGGTGGCAACATGGAGCCGTTGCACGCACGTATGGATTTCGAGTTCGAGGCGCTGTCGGGCGAGCTGGTGCGCATGATCGAAGAGCGTGTCAACCTTGAGGTGGAGGCCTGCCGTGAGGTGCGCGTGGCCATGCATCCGCGCGAACAGGCCATGGCGATCCCAGACCTGATCCGCACCAAGATTAACCTGCTGCCTGCCCACGTCACCGAGGTGCGCACGGTCGAGATTGTCGGGCTCGATTTGCAGGCCGATGGGGGCACACACGTTGCCAATACCCGTGAGGTGGGGCACATGCGCATCCCCAGGTATCAGAGCAAGGGCCGTATCAACAAGCGCATCTATGTTGAGCTGGACGCCTAGTGAGCCTCGCCTGTCGTCGGTCAGGCCGCATACCATCCGGGCTGACGAGCGTACTTATCCGATCAGCCTGCCAAGAGAGAGCATGCCCAGGTACGCGATGGCGAGCGATTTGATCGTCTTGCCGATCCAGCAGGCCAGCAGAAACCGCCATATGGGCACCCGCAGCATCCCCGCAGTGATGCCGGCCAGATCAAATAGCGGATTAGGGATCGATGCGAGCACGAGCAGAGTCAAAAAGCCCCGTCGTTCCATAAAGGCACGCACCCGCTCAAAGCGCTGGCGGTCTTCGACGACGGCGCTGCCGGCGTAGCCGGCCAGGTAGCCTGATAGCTCGCCGATTGGCTCGCCGATGCCCGCGATGAGCGCGACAAGCAGAGGGTTGAGCACGCCGCCACTAGCGAACACCACAGCGATCCCCGGCACAGGGAACACAACTGTCGCATTGCTGATGATGCTGATGGCAAAGACACCCAGGTAGCCCAGACCCGCCAACCGACGCAGATCGGTTGCAGAGACAACGACCAGCGCGGTAATGGCCAATGAGACAAGTGCAGCGATGATGTTCGAGCGATAGCGCCGCATAAAGGCCACTGCTCTGGGCCAGAACCGCTCGCTGCCGACCTCGTTAGCGCTCAACGATGCTCACCGTGATAATGCGGTCGCCAGGCGCCGTGGCACTGTCAGGATCGCGCTCCGACAGAGATTCGAGAACTTGCATGCCCTCAAGCACTCTTCCAAACACAGAGTGCGCGCCGTCGAGGTGGGGCGTGGCGCTGTAGGTGATAAAGAACTGGCTGCCATTGGTGTTGGGCCCCGAGTTGGCCATCGACACGATGCCTGGGCTATCGTGCCGTAACGAGGGCACAATCTCGTCGGCGAAGGTGTAGCCCGGGCCCCCAGTGCCCGTGCCAGTGGGGTCGCCCGTCTGGGCCATGAATCCTGGGATGACCCGATGAAAGGTAACGCCGTCGTAATAGCCCTGACGAGCCAAGAACACAAAGTTGTTGACCGTGTTGGGCACCAGATCGTCGAACAGCTCTATGCGGATCAGCCCCTTCTCGGTCAGCAAAGTCGCCTCATAATCGCGGCCTGTGTCAATCTGCATGGCGGGCGGCTGCTTCCACGTCTTGTCGCCGGACTTGGCTCGCTCGGGGCCTATGACCCCCGTCAGATAAAGCGCCACCAACGCCACTGCCACAGCAGCGATGACGCCGATGGCGATCCAGATGTCGCGATGTCCTCGATCAGTCGCTTTGGGCTGTTCGCGCACCTGTCTGGCGCCAGAGGTGCGGCTGCGCTGTTTGGCGCGCGCCTTGTGAATCTGCCTGCGCCGTTCGATTCGTGCCCGCTTCTTGACCATGGCCTACCTCTGTGCGCCTCTGGAGCGCCCATACTGCACAGCAGTATGGCAGGGTTGCCGCAAGAGCGCAACCTGCTGCTTTGGCCTGGGCAGTAGTCTGTCCTCTTGCCCTAGTCTGCTCTGCTGTCCAGTTCTGTTTGACCCTGGCGCTTTTTACGAGTATACTGTGTTTGTTAGTAGCGGTGTTGAGGGGGCGCCGAGGCACCCTGGCCGCGTCAGTTAGCGCATGCGGGGCGCGTTCCTGCTGCGTCGCTAGGGCCGGGGGGGCCTGGCGATGCGACGTCATAGTGATGTCTGCGCAGAGTTGGCTCCTCCTGGGGCCGAGGGAGTGTACAGCATGGCTGATGACACCCTGATGAATGTCAAACAGGTGGCCCAGTACCTGCAGCTCAAAGAGTCAACGATCTACTCGTGGGCGCAAGATGGCAAGATCCCGGCTATCAAGATCGGCAGAACCTGGCGTTTTCGGCGTTCCGATCTGGATGGCTGGCTTGAACAACACCAGCAGAGTGGTGAGCCGCTATCGCCTGTGGAATAGGTGTTTGCCAGAGATAAAAGAGAGGCCCGAGCGCATGCGCTCGGGCCTCTTGATATCACGGACTTAGGCAGGCTCTTTGCCCGGATTCAGCGTGCGGAACTTGGCCAGAAGCTCTTCGTGGGTCTCCTCGCGGTCAGGATCCGGCCCGGGGGCCTCAACCGGGCACACCTCATAGCACTGCTGCGTGTCGAAAAAGCCCACGCACTCGGTGCACTTGTCCGGATCGATCATATACTGCAAGTCGCCCTCGCTGATTGCCTCGTTGGGGCACTCGGCTTCGCAGGCGCCACAGGATATGCACTCGTCGCTGATCTTGAAGGCCATCGTGACTACCTCCCTGTTTTCATTGCACTACCAACCGCAGCCAGTATAGGGCCGCCCGACGAGATGTCAAAAGCCTCTGCCTAGCGCGGTCGTGCCTCGAGCGTGACGTCGATCTGTAGGGTGTCGCCGTCGCGCAATATGGTGAGCACCACCGTATCCCCGACAGTCGACTCTCTACTCAAGTAGCTGATCAGATCGTCGAACTTGGACACCGGGCGGTCGTTGATGCCGATGATGATGTCGCCTCCGACGGGTACCTGCACGCCATCTGATTCGCGAGTCTCGCTACTGGCCCGAAGCCCAGCTTCGGCCGCAGGGCTGTTGTCTGCGACCATCACCACCATCACGCCGCGCTGTTCAGCGGGTAAGTTCAGCACCGAGCTGTAAGCTGGTGTGACGTTGATGGTGCTCACGCCGAGCCAAGGGTGCTGATACTGGCCGTCAGCGATGAGCGCCGGCACGACTCGCTCGACAATGCTGGCTGGGACGGCATAGCCTACGCCCGATGAGCCCTGTACTGGCGATTCGATCGCCGTTGTCACGCCGATCACCTCGCCGCGCAGGTTGAACAACGGCCCGCCTGAATTGCCAGGGTTGATGGCCGCATCGGTCTGGATGATGTCCGGAATGGTGTAGCTGCCGCCAGATGTGGTGCTGCTGCTCGTTGGCAGGAGCCGGCCGAGAGCGCTCACGATGCCTCTTGTCATAGTGCCCGAGAGGCCAAAGGGGTTACCGATGGCCACCACCTCTTGCCCAACCTCCAGGTCATCCGAATAACCGATTCGCAGTGGTGATAAGAGTTCGGGCGGTGCATCGACTCTGATCACAGCCAGATCGCTATCCGGATCAGTACCTACCACCTGCGCTGTAGCCACTGTATCATCGGCAAAGGTGACGGTGACTTCGGTGGCACCTTCGACGACGTGGTTGTTGGTGACGATATGCCCCTCAGTATCGTATATCCAGCCGGAGCCCTGTCCTTGTGTGTAGAGATCAGGCATGTCCGGGTCGCTGAACTGTGGCCATCCAGGGAAGGGCGAGCCGAGAGTGTCCGCTCCGACCTGTACCACCACCGAGATGTTAACGACCGAGGGGTTAACACGCTGGTACAGCTCTGGCAGCGGCAGTTCATCGCCCGCTGCCCCGGGGATTAGCTGCAGTTGTGGACGAGGAGTAGCCGTTGCTAGCTCTATCGGGCGCTCAACCCGCGGTGCTGGCGGTGTAGCCGGTTCGGGGTTCAGATCGGGCCAACCCCTCTCGAGTTGGGGTAGGTCTATCCTGGGGATTGCCCAACAGCCGCTGAGCAGCGCCGCTACCAACAGAACGGACAGAACCATCGATGCACGTCTGATCACCGCGAAATGTCTCATGGGCTATCACCTCCAAAGATCACGTCTATTCTACCACAACCTGAGCTGAGAGTGTGCCCGCCCGCGAATCGCATCCGTCACGCTTGCTGCAACGGCGCTGGGAGGCTATGCTATGGATAAGATCACCCGATACAGCGGAGGCGAGATGGAGATCATGCCCTATGGGCTCTGGCCCAGCCCTTTGACGGCCGAGCAGCTCGCCCAGAGCAGGCGCCTGCAAGACGTCTTCTGGGATGACGAACGGATGGTGTGGCTAGAGACGCGCTCAGGGCATGGCATGGTCGTCGCCCTCGATGACGGCGAGTGTGCGCCGCGCGATCTGACGCCTGATCGATCAGTGCGTGCCCGTGTAGGCTATGGCGGTGGCGATCTGGCGGTGGCCCGAGGTCAGGTGTTTTACGCGTCTGATGGGAGGCTCTACTGCCAGAGTCTGACCACAGGGCAGGCGGCGCCGATCACGCCAGCCTATGGGGCCTGGGCATCGCCAGTGGTGTCTCCATGTGGCCGTTGGGTGGTGGCTGTGCATAGTGACGAAGGCGTTGACTGCCTTGCCCTCGTCGACGCTACCGGCATGGCGTGGCCCGTCAAGCTCGCCAGCGGAGCTGACTTTTACATGCAGCCCACCTGGCACCCGCATGGCAAACTGCTTGCCTGGGTCGAGTGGGACCATCCGCAGATGCCGTGGGATGGCGCCCGCCTGATGCTCGCCAACGTGGTGGACGATGGACATGGCAGTGCTTATCTGGAGGATGTGCAGCAGGTGGCGGGTGGTCTAGAGACCGCCGCGCAGCAGCCGCGCTTTTCGCCCGACGGCCGTTGGCTGGCGTATATCAGCGACGAGACGGGTTGGGGAGCTCTCTATCTGCTGAATCTGGAAACACGAGAACGCTGCCCACTGGTGCAGGTCGAGGCTGAGTTGGGTAAACCTGCCTGGGTGCAGGGCATCAAGACGTATGACTGGGCCTCTGATAGTCAGGCACTCTACTTCTGCCGTAGCGATTTGGGCGCAACGACTCTCTGGCGCGTTGCCCTGGTCTCAGCTGAACAGCATCAGGTGCGCGGCTTGAGCGCGTACACGGAGCTCGGTCAGGTGGCCATCTCGCAGCATGGACGCATCGCCATGGTGGCCTCTGGCCCGCGTATTACTGAGAGGCTCATCGTGTACGATCCACAGACAGAGCGACATTGGGTGGTGGCCCGTTCGAGCGGCGAGAATACGGCCGCCGAGTGGTTGGCTGAGCCAGAGGCGCTGAGTTGGCCCACCACTGAAGGCGATGTGGCTCATGGCATTCTCTATCGCCCTGCGTCAGCCCTGCGCGGGCCTGGCAAGCCCCCTCTGATCGTGCGGGTGCACGGTGGCCCGACTAGCCAGACGGGCATGGGATATGCCGCTCAGGCCCAGTTCTTTGCCTCCCGCGGCTTTGCGGTGCTCGATGTGAACTATCGCGGCAGCACAGGATATGGCCGCACCTATATGCTCAAACTGCGCGAAAAGTGGGGCATCTACGATGTCGATGATACCGTCACAGGTGCCCAATACCTC